>Ga0326734_1000087_pt1 | contig 30983 bp, 23 predicted proteins | sample 15_GP2_1315_FD_207944 | JGI IMG/M metagenome (GOLD analysis project Ga0326734, IMG submission 207944) | Glacier ice microbial communities from Ngari, Tibet, China - 15_GP2_131.5 | ecosystem: Environmental > Aquatic > Freshwater > Ice > Glacier | place: China: Ngari, Tibet | collected 2018-07-18 | reverse complement strand
GGCGCAGCGGGCGCCGGCGGCGGCGCCTCCGGCTATGCATCGAACACCGCCGGTAACGGCGCGGCAGGCGGCGCTTCGTCGAACGGCAACGCCACCAACGGCGATCCGGTTGTCGGTGACGCCACCGGCGGCGCCGGCGGCGCCGGCGGCAGCGGTGGCACCAATACTGCCGGCAACGGCGCCGCTTCCGGCGCCAATACCGCCGGCGCGGGTACCGGCGGCGCCGGCAGCGGCGCCGCCGGCGGCAACGCCGGCACCACGACAGTCGATGCCGGCACGTTCAACATGTCCAACAACATGACCAACGTGGCCGCAGCAGCAGTCGGCATCCTCGTGCAAAGCCAGAACAGCGGCGTGTCGTCACTGGTTCAGCAAAGCGTGAACGTCCAGGCCAACCTGAACGTCGGCGGCCGTTAATCTACCTGCCGCCGCGCCGGCCAAACTGGCGGCGCGGCGGCATCCGGACGTCATCGCAAGGATTGAAAGGAACCGAAAGGACCAACCATGCATTCATCACTCAACAGCTCTACCTTCCTGCTTGCCGCCGTGCTGGCGCTGCCTGCCAGCGCTGGCGCTGCCGAACGTCTGCCGCCGCACGCCACCACGGCATTCGGCGCCGCCGCCGTTGCCGCGCCCGTTTCCGACGACCTGCTCGCGCGCGCGCGCGGCGGCAGCGACCAGACCGTCATCAACACCCGGCTGACCGGCGCCGTAGCCGGTAACACGGCCACCAACATCAGCACCGGCGCGAACGTGATCGAGGGCGGCTCGTTCGCCAACATGACCGGCATCCCGATCGTGGTGCAGAATTCCGGTGCGAACGTGCTGATCCAGAACGCCACCGTCATCAACCTGCAGTTGAAATAACAATGAACATCCCTCGCCTCGCGGCGGCGGCACTGTTGCTGTGCACTCTACAAACTGCGCGCGCCATCGAAGTGCCGGCCATCGGTGGCAGCCGTTTCACGATCCCGGTTGCCAGCATGAAGCAGATGCGCTTCCAGACGACGTTGCGTCAGCAGTTCGACTTCAGTTGCGGCTCAGCCGCCGTGGCCACGCTGCTGACCCACCAATACGGCTTTCCGGTCAGCGAGGCGTTCGTATTCGAGCAGATGTACGCCAACGGCGACCAGGCCAAGATTCGCAAGGAAGGCTTCTCGCTGCTCGACATGAAGCGTTTCCTGGCAACCCAGGGGTTCACCGCCGACGGCTTCAAGCTGCCGCTGCAGAAACTGATTGACGCCAGGCTGCCTGCCATCGTGCTGGTGGCCGAAAAGGGCTATCACCATTTCGTCGTCATCAAGGGCGCCGCCGATGGCCGCGTGCTGCTCGGCGACCCGGCCAGCGGCACCCGTTCGCTGACCCTTGACGGCTTTGAAGCAATCTGGAGCAGCAAATTGCTGTTCGTCATACACGCCGCCGCGCGCACCCCGGCCTTCAACCTTTTGTCCGACTGGCGCGCCGCACCGCATGCGCCGCTCGAGACCGGCATCGATCGCGACGGCATCAGCGCGCTGACCATGCCCAAGCTCGGGCCGGGCGACTATTAACAGGAGAAATTCATGCGAAGAAACAATGAATTGGTGCACGTCGGCTTGTGGCTTGCACTGGCAGGCCTGGGTGCGCCGGCCACGGCCGCGATGACGCCAGACGGCGGCTGGGCGCCGGTCGGCGAAGCGGAACTCGACCGCATGCGCGGCGGCTTCGACAATCAAGCCGGACTGCGGATATCGCTCGGCATCGAGCGCCTGGTATCGATCAACGGCAACATTGTCGCGCACACCCACATCGACATTGCCGACCTGAACCACCTCACCGAGCAGCAAGCGCAGCAAACACGCGCAGCCCTGTCGTCCGTCAAATTGGTTCAGAACGGCAGTGACAACATCTATCAGGCAGGTGAATTGCCGCGCGCGTTCGGCGGCGTCGTCATCCAGAACACGCTCAGCGACCAGCAGATCCGCAGCCAGACGGTGATCAGTTCGACCGTCAACAGCGCCAGCTTGTTGAAAACAATTAATTTTCAAGGCAGCTTGAGCGATGCGCTGACACGCGCCGTGAGCGCCCGCTGATGGCGCGCCGACTCAGCCATCAACCGGAGGAAACATGCAGCATTTAATCGTTTCAGGATTGCGCAGCGCGGGGCTGTCGGCCCTCCTGCTCAGTACCATGTCGTACGCCCGCCAGCAGGGGCCGCAAGCGCCGGACCTGCCAACGCAACTGAAGATCATGAAGCAGGAACTGGCTGCCCAGCGCGCCGTCCTCGACGGGTTGACGCGCGAAGTCGAAGCGCAGCGCCTGCGGGCACCGACTGGCGCCAGCCTCGCCGGGCCCGGCAACGAGGTCCAGCGCGACATGCAGCTCGAGGCGCAGCGCGGCACCGGCGACGGCCAGGCCAGGCAGGCAGCGCCGCCACCAGTGGCGCCACGCCAGGCAGGCGCCGGCGCGGTGGGTCGGCCGCCGAAGCGCGATACCCGCCCGCCGTCCGTCGCACCGCTGTTCGAACAGCCGGGCGTGCTGACGCCGCGCGGCAAGCTGGTCCTCGAGCCATCGATCCAGTTCGGCTACTCGTCGAGCAACCGAGTCGCGCTGGTTGGCTACACCGTCATTCCAGCCCTGCTGATCGGGCTGGTCGACGTGCGCGAGACCAAACGCAACTCCATCACCGCCGCCCTCACCGCCCGCACCGGCGTCACCAACCGGCTCGAAGCCGAGCTCAAACTGCCGCATGTCTACCGCTCTGATTCCGCCGTGAGCCGCGAATTGTTTACCGGCACCGCGGTCGAGCGCGTGTTCAACACCAGCGGGCGGGCCATCGGCGATGCCGAATTGGCGCTGCGGTATCAACTCAACGATGGCGGCGCCGACGCGCCCTATTTCATCGCCGGCTTGCGCGTCAAGTCGCGCACCGGGCGCGATCCGTTCAACGTCGTCACCGACTGCACCAAGCGCTGCGTCGGCGAAAACGTCAGCGGCACCGGCTTGCCGCTCGATCTGCCGACCGGCTCAGGCTTCTATTCGGCGCAGCCGAGCCTGACCTGGCTGTTTCCGTCCGATCCGGCGGTGTTCTTCGGCAGCGTCAGCTACCTGCACAACGTCAAGCGGCGCGACGTCAGCCGCCTGGTGCTCGGCGGCGAACGGGAATTCATCGGCGAGATCAAACCGGGCGGCGTGTTCGGCTTTAACTTCGGCATCGGTCTCGCGCTCAACGACAAGGCCTCGTTCAGCCTCGGCTACGATCACAATTCGATCGCCCGCACGCGCCAGAACGGCGTACCGGTGGCGGGATCGGTGCGCACCCAGCTCGGCACCTTGCTGCTCGGCTATTCGTATCGCCTCAGCGAAAAACGCACGCTCAACGTGTCGGTTGGCGCTGGCCTGACGCGCGACACGCCGGACGTTTCGCTGACGGTGCGCATTCCCACCAGCTTCTGAGCACCCTACGCCGGCGCCGTTTCCCGGCGCCCTATTCCGATGCCAGTGAAGCTGTCTACACTGAACGCGAGATCTGCATGAAGCTCGTTCCCCTGGTCGCCACCACCCGCGGTTATCCGTGCAGCGGATACGCCATCGAGAATGTCCACTTCGGCTCGGTCGCCGTGGTCGACGCCGCCGGCAAGCTGCTCTGGTCGGCGGGCGACGCGGATTTCATGACCTTCACCCGGTCAGCGCTCAAGCCGTTCCAGGCGCTGCCCTTCGTGCTGGCCGACGGCCCTGCCCGCTTCGGCTTGACGTCGGCCGAACTGGCGCTGCTGTGCGCCAGCCATTCCGGCGAGCCGAGCCACATTGCCAGGGTCGAGTCGATCCTGGCCAAGGCCGGCTGCGACGAAACCGAACTCGAATGCGGCAGCCACGCCCCGTTGTACTACGACAGCGTCAACCTGCCGGTTCCGCCCAATCGGCGGTGGCGGACGGTGCATCATAATTGCTCCGGCAAGCACAGCGGGTTTCTCGCGTGGTGCCGGCTGCACGGCCAGCCGAGCGAAGGTTACGTCGACCCGGCCCATCCGCTGCAGCAGGCCATCCGCGCGACCCTGGCCGCCACGGTGCAGCTCGATGCGGCCGCCATGCCAATGGGGCTGGACGGCTGCTCCGCACCCAACTACGCACTGCCGCTGGCGCGCCTGGCCCACCTGTACGCGCGCCTGGCGCAGGGCGCCTTCGATCTGCGCCTGGGCGCTGCGCTGGGCGACCTGTTCGACGCCATGACCGGCCATCCCGACTTGGTTTCGGGCGAGGCGTGCTGCGACCTGGCCTACATGGCGGCCGACGGCGGCGACTGGGTCAGCAAGGTAGGCGCCGACGCGGTGCAGACAATCGGCATCCGCTCGGCCGGCATCGGCATCGCAATCAAGATTGCCGATGGCGCCACTCGCAGCCTGCAAGCGGCAACTTTCAGCGTGCTCGACCAGCTTGGCTTGCTCGATGGGCGCCGCCGTGGCCTGCTCGACGCCTACCGCGAGCCGGAACTGAAGAATGCGCGCGGCGTCGTCGTCGGCCAGGTCCGCCCGCTGTTTACGCTGCGCCGCGAGGCTTGACCATGCAGCATCGACTTTCGTGCCGACTTTCATGCGCAAAACTGGCGCGGCTGGCGGAGTTTTTCGACGCCGTATTGCACAGTTTGACACCGGCTGCGCGGCACGCCACGCGCAAGTGTTGTAGGCGAACCACGGCGCGCGCTGCGTCAGCGCCCACCTTGCTTGAGCGGGATGGCACGGCCGCATATGGCTCGGTAAATGACAAGCATCGCAGGTAGACTAGTGCTTATGAACAATTCCAAAAAAGTCGCCGGAGTCGCCGGTCTCGCCAGTGTGCTGTGGCTGGGCATGGCCGCGGCAATTGCCGCCAGCCAACGCCGCCTGGTATTCAATCCGAACGTCAGGCGCGAAGTCGAGCGCCCGCGCAGCAGCGGCCATCGCACCCGCTCGATCGTGTTGCGCTCCAACGATGGCACCAAGCTGTCCGGCTGGCTGATGACGCCGTCGGTGGTCGGCCCGCATCCGGGCGTGGTGTATTTCGGCGGCCGCTCCGAGGAAGTGTCGTGGGTGGCGCGCGACGCCGGCAAGCTGTTCCCCGGAATGGCGGTATTGGCCGTCAACTACCGCGGCTACGGCGACTCGCAGGGCGACCCTGCCGAGCAACACATGGTCGACGATGGCCGTATGCTGTTCGACTGGCTGTGCGAGCGCGGCCACATCGACCCGAAGCGGGTCGCCGTTGTCGGGCGCAGCCTTGGTTCGGGCGTCGCGGTGCAGGTGGCGATGGAACGCGCCGTCCACTCGGTGGTGCTGATCACGCCGTACGACTCGATCCTGGCAATCGCCAAGCGTCGCTTTCGCACCATGCCGATCGGGTACGTGCTGCAGCACCGCTTCGAATCGGTCAAATACGCCCCCTCGCTGACGGCGCCCACCTACGTGCTGCGCGCCGCTTTTGACGACATCGTGCCGCATTCGCATACCGACCTGCTGGTCGCGCAACTGGGACGGCTGCACGCCGATGAAATCGTGCCCGAATCGGACCATTTGAACATCCCCTATTTGGCCACAACGCAGGCGCGCATCGCCGATTTTCTCAGCGCCCAGTTCGGATTGCCGCGGCCGTAAGCCGGCCTTCCTGCACCGGCCACACCAGCAGCGATGGCGACTCTGTGACAGAACCGGCAACGAACATGGATCAGTTCAATTCGGCGCCCAGGATCAAAACTCATCTCTGCCAATACTTGTCAGTTTCAGAGACCTTGGACAAGCCGGGGGAAAGCGTTTCTATGCCGTGACCAGCATAGTTGACTGGCCCCATAAAACCGGAAACTGCTTTTTGCTCCCGCTCGGCCTGAATTAACTTATTTGAAAACGGAGATGTCGATCGCGTTCGCCATGGCTGCATAGCCAGCATCATTCGGATGCAGATGATCGCCCAGATCGTACTGCGCCAACATGGAACCCGGATCTGCCGGATTTCTGAGGGCGGCGTCAAAATCGACGACGCCATCAATGGTCGGATTGGTGCGAATGAAATTGTTCACGGCCAAGCGTTTTGCCTCCCCGGCATCCGAGTAATAACCAGGGAAAATCGTTCCCTTGAATGGCGTCAACGTCGCCACGAGCGCTTTTACGCCTTTCGCTTTTGCTTGATCGACGGCGCTTTGAATGGCTGCCGTGATCTGGCTTGCTGGAACTTCCTGTCCCCCGGCAAAAGCGCCACTGAATCCGATGTCATTGATCCCCAGTAAAATGATGGTGTGGGTAATTCCGGCCCGGCCAAGAACATCCTGGGCAAAACGTCCTTCGCCTTTTGGGCCAACGACGTCATTTTTCCATCGATTACCGGAAATCCCTGCGTTGACAACCATCGTTGATCCAAGCGACGAGTCCGCCGCCAGTCGGCGCGATAAAAAATTGGGGTAACGGTTATTTGCGTCAACCGTGGCGCCGTATCCATCCGTGATCGAATCGCCGAACGTGACGATGACTTTTGTCTTGTCATTTTTCCGCACATCCAGCCCTGTTACCCATGCGAAAAATTGATTGGTTTCCGTGGCAGGAAGCACTTGTGCTGTCGTCGTATTTCCTGCAGCTACATAGTTATTTTGGCGTCCAAGGGAGTGAACGGTGGCAACAGGAGCCGTGTTTTTCACATAGATACTGACGGCCAAATTGCTGTTAGACTTTGCCGTCAGAGACGCAGGGTCGCTGACGACCTCTGCGCCAGGTGCGATGGTCACCGATGCCACGTTTTGAAACGTGATCGGCGTATTGGTGGCCACATTGATTGCAGAACCGCCGGTGCTCTCGGCGATTGTCACGGCGTCGATCGTCAAAGGCAGCGTTCCAATACGATTGGAAATACGAACGCGAACCTGATCGCCACCGCCCGACACATACATCACTTGCCGCAGTGTTTGATTCGTGAATGACTTGGCGACCGGTTTTGTGCCTGCAAATGACTCATTGTAGTCTTGTGGCGAAGCATACCAACTGGCATAGAATGCGCCGTTGTCGCTGCTTGAACTTCCTCCGCCGCACGCAAACAGCAGGCTACTTGCCAGAATTGTGGCGAAAACGGATTGAAACAGCCTTCTTCGCGAAGGAATTTTTACCGCGGCATCATGAATCTTGTTCATCATTCGTCTCCTTTGATTGACCCAATTACGGATAATTATTGTCATTTTAGAAATTCGTATCGATGATAATTATTTCGCAACGTCGACGAAATCGATTATGCGCCTTAAGCAACACTATCCAGTTATTTTTATTTTTAGAAATTGACTGAATTACTTGCGCAGCATAAACCGCGCAGGCGGCGTGCTTTTCTCCGCTATGAAGCAAAAACGGCGCTGCGCGCTACGCCTCTGGCGCGCCACCGCGTAGCGGCGGCAGATGGGCGATCCGGAGCGGCACGCGCGAGGCCTTCGAATCTGTCCCCTTGGGAACCCGCGCAGGCGGCCTACTTCTCTCCACCAGGAAACAAAAAAGGCCACCCAATGGGTGGCCTTTCTTTTGTTTCCTGGCGGAGAGAGGGGGATTCGAACCCCCGGTAGGATATTATCCTACACACGCTTTCCAGGCGTGCGCCTTCAGCCGCTCAGCCATCTCTCCTGCACTACTTCCTTCGCTTTCACGAAGCCGCATATTATAACAAAGATTCCGACGAGAACCAAGAGAAACCCTCGGCCCTCACCGGTTTGGCTCAGGACGCTTCCTTGAGCTGATCGAGAATTGCCGGGTTTTCCAGCGTCGACACATCCTGCGTGATTGCTTCGCCCTTGGCCAGCACGCGCAGCAGGCGGCGCATGATCTTTCCGGAGCGCGTTTTCGGCAGGTTGTCGCCGAAACGGATTTCCTTCGGCTTGGCGATCGGGCCGATTTCCTTGGCAACCCAGTTGCGCAATTCCGTCGCCAGCCGCTTGGCTTCTTCGCCCGTCGGACGGGCCTGCTTGAGCACGACGAAGGCGCAGATCGATTCGCCCGTCGTCTCGTCCGGTCGGCCCACCACGGCCGCTTCGGCCACCATCGGATTGGCCACCAGCGCCGATTCGATTTCCATCGTGCCCATGCGGTGACCGGAAACGTTGAGCACGTCGTCGATGCGGCCGGTGATGGTGAAATACGTGGTGTCGCTGTTGCGGATGGCACCATCGCCGGCAAGGTAATATTTGCCGCCAAGCTCGTCCGGGAAGTAGCTCGACTTGAACCGCTCCGGGTTGTTCCAGATGGTGCGGATCATCGACGGCCATGGCCGCTTGACAACCAGGATGCCGCCCTGGCCGTTCGCCACATCGGCGCCGGCCTCGTCGACGATCGCCGCCATGATGCCCGGCAGCGGCAAGGTGCACGAGCCCGGCACCATCGGTGTGGCGCCCGGCAGCGGCGTGATCATGTGGCCGCCCGTTTCGGTCTGCCAGAACGTGTCGACGATCGGGCAGCGCTCGCCGCCGATGTTCTTGTAGTACCACATCCACGCTTCGGGATTGATCGGCTCGCCGACCGATCCGAGCAGGCGCAGACTCGACAGATCGTAGTTGGTAGGATGCACGGTCGGGTCGACGTCGGCAGCCTTGATCAGCGAGCGGATCGCCGTCGGCGCCGTGTAGAAAATGCTGACCTTGTGCTTGGCGATGGTGTCCCAGAAGCGGCCGGCGTTGGGGAAGGTCGGAATGCCTTCGAACACGATCTCGGTACCGCCCACCAGCAGCGGGCCGTAGGCGATGTAGCTGTGGCCGGTGACCCAGCCGATGTCGGCGGTGCACCAGAACACGTCGTCCGGCTTGATGTCGAAGGTCCACTTCATCGTCAGCGCGCACCACAGCAGGTAGCCGCCCGTCGAGTGCTGCACGCCCTTCGGCGTGCCGGTCGAGCCGGACGTGTAGAGGATGAACAGCGGATGCTCGGCGCTGACCCACTCCGGCTCGCATTCGGCCGGCTGGTTGGCCACCAGGTCGTGCAGCCAGACGTCGCGCCCTTCGGTAAAGCCGATGGCGTTGCCGGTGCGCTGATAGACGATGACGTCGCGGATGGTGTCGCAGCCGCCCAGCGCCAGCGCCTCGTCGACGATGGATTTGAGCGGCAGGCTCTTGCCGCCGCGCTTTTGCTCGTCGGCGGTGATGACGGCGACAGCGCCGGCGTCGATGATGCGCTCATGCAGCGACTTGGCGGAAAAGCCGCCGAACACCACCGAGTGCGTCGCGCCAATCCGCGCGCAGGCCTGCATCGCGGCCACGCCCTCGATCGACATCGACATGTAGATGATGACCCGGTCGCCCTTCTTGATGCCGCGCGAGCGCAGGCCGTTGGCGAACTTGCAGACGCGCTCGTACAGTTCGCGGTAGGTGGCGCGCGTGACCTGGCCATCGTCGGCCTCGAAGATGATTGCGGTCTTGTCGGCGTTGCCGTTCGTCAGGTTACGGTCGAGGCAATTGTACGACGCGTTCAGGTTGCCATCGGCGAACCACTTGTAGAACGGCGCGTCGGACTCGTCCAGCGTGGTCGTGAAAGGCGTTTGCCAGTCGAGGTTCTCGCGCGCCAAGCGGGCCCAGAACCCTTCGTAGTCGGCCTCTGCCTCGGCGCACAGCTTTTCGTACGCCGGCATGCCAGAAATGGCGGCATTGGCAACGAACTCGGCCGATGGTGCGAACACGCGGCTTTCTTGGGAACCCTGGTTTTCTTGCATATTGGTGTCTGTCGCGGCCATGCTAGTCTCCTTGATAATTTTTATGTGACAGTAGACGTTGTCGCTTACGGAGCCCTTACAGTTGGGCTGCGGCGCGCCTGGTTGACAATAATACCAACATTTTGCCCACGCCTCGCGCTTATCGGCAGCGCGCCCCCACGCGTGTAAAATGACGCACAGAAAATCTTGCTTTTGAATCTGCTTTCCTTGGAGTTCTGCCAATGCCCGTCCCACCAGTTGCCAATCCGCCCGTCCAGCTTGCCTTCCTGCCGCGCCTTATTTTTGCCAGCCGCTGGCTGCAGTTGCCGCTGTACCTTGGCCTGATCCTGGCTCAGTGCGTCTATGTCTTCCATTTTTGGGTAGAACTGAAGGACTTGATCGGCGCCGTGATGGGCAACGAGACGGCCCTGCAACACATCCTGTCCGCCGTCTCGATCGAAGGCCAGACGCGCCCGACCAAACTGACCGAAGCGACCATCATGCTGGTGGTGCTGGGCCTGATCGACGTCGTGATGATCTCCAACCTGCTGATCATGGTCATCATCGGCGGCTATGAAACGTTCGTCTCGCGGCTCGGGCTCGATTTGCACCCTGACCAGCCGGAATGGCTGTCGCACGTCAACGCATCGGTACTGAAGACCAAACTGGCGATGGCGATCATCGGCATCTCGTCGATCCACCTGCTCAAGACGTTCATCAATGCGGGCGCGTACACAATGGAAGTGATCATGGCGCAAACCGCCATCCACATCGTGTTCTTGTTGTCGGCCCTGGCCATCGCCTATACCGACCGCATCATGATCGGCACCCAGAATCAGTCCAAACAACACTGACGCTCCAAACAACACTCACGCTCGCGAGAATCCCATGACAGTCATCAAGCAGGAAGACCTGATCGAATCGGTCGCCGCCGCCCTCCAGTACATCAGCTACTACCACCCGGCCGACTACATCGCCCACCTGGCGCGCGCTTACGACGCCGAGCAGAGCCCGGCGGCAAAAGACGCGATTGCCCAGATTCTGACCAACTCGCGCATGTGCGCCGAAGGCAAGCGGCCGATCTGCCAGGACACCGGCATCGTCAACGTCTTCCTCAAGATCGGCATGGGCGTGCGCTTCGAAGGCTTTGCCGGCAGCGTCACCGACGCCGTCAACGAAGGCGTGCGCCGGGCCTACAACTTCGACGACAACAAGCTGCGCGCGTCGATCGTCGCCGACCCCCAGTTCGAGCGCAAGAACACCAGGGACAACACGCCGGCCGTGGTCCACATGGAGCTTGTTGTTGGCAATACGGTCGATGTCAAGGTCGCCGCCAAGGGCGGCGGCTCGGAAAACAAGTCGAAGTTCGTCATGCTCAACCCGTCGGACTCGCTCGTCGACTGGGTCATGAAGACGGTGCCCCAGATGGGCGCCGGCTGGTGCCCGCCAGGCATGCTCGGCATCGGCATCGGCGGCACCGCCGAAAAAGCCATGCTGATGGCCAAGGAAGTGCTGATGGACGACATCGACATGTTCGACCTGAAGCTGCGCGGCCCGAGCAACAAGACCGAAGAACTGCGAATCGAACTGTGCGACAAGATCAATGCGCTCGGCATCGGCGCCCAGGGCCTGGGCGGCCTGACCACCGTGCTCGACGTCAAGATTCAGATGTACCCGACCCACGCCGCCTCCAAACCGGTGGCGATGATCCCGAACTGCGCCGCCACCCGCCACGCCCACTTTGTGCTCGATGGTTCCGGCGCTGTCTACATTGAGCCGCCACTGCTGTCCTCCTGGCCTGACGTGCACTGGGCGCCGGACACCGAAAAATCGATCCGCGTCGACTTGAACACCCTGACGCGCGCCGAAGTGGCGGCGTGGAAGCCGGGCCAGACCTTGCTGCTGAACGGCAAAATGCTGACCGGCCGCGACGCCGCCCACAAGCGCATCCAGGACATGCTGGCCAAGGGCGAGCCGTTGCCGGTCGACTTCACCAACCGCGTCATCTATTATGTCGGCCCGGTCGACCCGGTACGTGACGAAGCGGTCGGCCCGGCCGGCCCGACGACCGCCACCCGGATGGACAAGTTTACCGACATGATGCTTGAGAAAACCGGCCTGATCGCGATGATCGGCAAGGCCGAACGCGGTCCGGCGGCGATCGAATCGATCCAGAAACACAAGTCGGCCTACCTGATGGCCGTCGGCGGCGCCGCCTACCTGGTGTCGAAAGCGATCAAGAGCGCGAAAGTGCTCGGCTTTCACGACATGGGGATGGAAGCGATCTACGAGTTCGACGTCGTCGACATGCCCGTCACCGTCGCCGTCGATTCGAACGGCACCTCGGTGCACATCACGGGGCCGAAGCAATGGGCGGCGAAGATCGAAGCGCTCTCCAGCGTCGGCAAAATCGCCGTCACCGTCGCTTAAGGACAAGCGCGATCGCGGACATGGCAGCCACGGCCAACGCCCCGATCGGGGTGTTCGACTCGGGCGTGGGCGGCCTGTCGGTGCTGCGCCACATCCGCGCCCAGTTGCCGCACGAGCACCTGCTGTATTTTGCCGACGCCGCGTTCGCGCCGTACGGCGACAAGCCGGAGCGGGTCATCGCCGAGCGCTCGCTGGCGATTGCCGGCTTTCTGGTGGCGCAAGGGGCCAAGGCGCTGGTGGTGGCCTGCAACACCGCCACCGTTGCCGCCATCAAACCGCTGCGCGCGCAGTATCCGCTGATGCCGATCGTCGGCGTCGAACCGGGCCTGAAACCGGGCGCCGCGGCCAGCCGCAACGGCATCGTCGGCGTGCTCGCCACCGACGGCACGCTGGCCGGCGAGAAATTCCAGCTGCTGCTCGAACAGATCAGCGAATCGGGCAAGGCCCGCTTGCCGCCCTGCTTGCCAGTCCACTTCCTGCTGCAAGGGTGCACCGGGCTGGCCGACCAGATCGAACTGGGCGAATTCGATTCCGACGCCACCGCGGCAATGCTGGCGCGCTACATCGCCCCCCTGCTCGACCAGGGCGCCGATACCCTGGTGCTCGGATGCACCCACTACCCGCTGGTGCAGGCAGCCATCCTGCGCCTCATTGCCAGCACCACGGCGCGCAACATCGTGCTGGTCGACACTGGCGAAGCGGTGGCGCGCCAGCTGGCCCGCCTGCTCGCCGCAGCCGGCATTGACCGTGCAGACGACGGCCAGCCAATTTCGCTCACCGGCTGCACCAGCGCCAGCGCGACGGCGCTGCAAGCAGCTTTTTCCGCCCTGCTGGGGCTGGTGGTGCCGGTGCAGGCGGTAAAGATCGGCAAAAGCTCAGCCGATGCGGCATGATCAGCAATTAGATTTGCCAGTTGCCCGAGATGTTTGTATAATCGCCTTCTGTTCCAGGCAAGCATTGGAACAAACGTTGGTCAGCGGTGGCTGTAGCTCAGTTGGTAGAGTCCAGGATTGTGATTCCTGTTGTCGTGGGTTCGAGCCCCATCAGTCACCCCAAAGAATATGCAGTAAATCAAAGACTTACACGCTTCGGCTTGTAGGTCTTTTTTGCCTTATGGCTTTGCTTGCTTGTCCATGTAGTATCGCGAGGTGGAAAAGGACATGATTGCCGTTCGCTTGACACCCGACGTGCAGACGGCGCTGCGGTCGCACGGCGCGAGACCGAAACGCTTCCAGACATCGCCGAGCAGCAGGTTTTGCGTGTCGTGCTCCAGTGCCGGTGCGGCCATGCGAATCCCGGTGATCGGTGGCGCCGCCCTGCCTGCCGCGTGCGTGTGCCAGGCCGAGGCGCCACGCGATCGACCGTCACGGTGACGCCTGCTGCCGTCGACGGCGCGCGCGGACCGGACAGCGGGCGTCATGGCTGACTGCGGCGGCGCACGACAACCCAGTGGGGGCGAAAGGGTCAGACTATGTTACCTGATTCCCTTCCACCAGTGGGTGAACGACTGCTGCGGATCGTCGAAGCGTACCGGTTCACCAATCCGTGGCGTTAATAGCCGGTAGCGCTTGCCTTCGCTGGCGGCAGCGGCGCGTTCGAACGGTTCGTCCCAAGCATGGCGCGCCAGGCTGAAGCGGCCGGCGTGACCGCTCAGCAGTGCACGCGTGTTGAGCATTTCGGCCGCACGCGAGGCTTCTTCCGGCGTCATGTGGATGTCGGCCCAGCGCTCGTTGTACTGTCCGGCGTCGAGTGCAACAAAGTCGAAGGCATCGAAGCGTTTGGCAATGTCAGCGAAGTGCGGGCCGAAACCCGTATCGCCACTGAAATACAGGCGCCGCTGTGGCGTCTCAAGCGCATAGCTTGCCCACAGGCTTTGGTTACGCTGCATGAAGCGGCCGGAATAATGCTGAGCAGGCAGCACATGCACCCGCAAACCTGGTGCGACGTCAACGCTGCTGTGCCAGTTCATTTCGCGAATTTTCGCAGGCGGGTATCCCCAGTGCCGCAGATGGGCGCCGTTGCCCAGCCCCGCGATGACCAGTCCGGTCTTGGGCTCGAGGCCTTTCATGGTCGCGTAGTCGAGATGGTCGTAGTGATCGTGCGTGATCAGGACCACGTCGATGGCAGGCACGTCCTCTACCGTGTAGGGACTTGTGCCATCGAAAGCGCGCACCATTCCGGGCACCGGCGCGGCGTAGTTGCTGAAAACCGGGTCGATCAGCAAGCGCTTGCCGCCGACCTGCACGAAGTACGAAGAGTGGCCAAGCCAGACCACGATGTCCTGCTCCAACGGCAACGCCGCCAGGTTGGTTTTTACTGAAGGCAGCGGTGCGGACGGCGATGGCCTGTCGCGCGGCTCAAAGCGTCCACGAATGAGCGCCAACATGAAGCCGAAGCCGCCGGGGCGCGGCGGCGACGCTATTTCGTTCTGAAACGCGCCGTTGCGGTAATGCGGCGATGCCTGCAAAGTTTCGTTGTCGGGCAACTGGCCTAACGCTGGATAAATGGTTGCGCACGCGCTTACGCCAAGCGCACATACCAAGGCCAGGCTTAACGCCAACAGTCGTTTCATCTTTTCTCCATTACAAGGGCAGGCGGATGCCGCGCCCCGATTTTACAATGTAGGGCCTCATCGGCGCTGCTTGCTGACGCGTTCGGCCATGCAAAAGGTGGCTGCGACCGGCCAGCTTGCATCCCCGGGCAACGCTGTTGACAATTTTCCGTGCTTCTCATTTCCGTTAAGCTCAGCCATGTCCAAGATCAGCGGGAGTTCCGCGGCGAAGTCACGGGCAGCCTGGCTGTTGGTCAAGGTAATGGGAAAGCGACGTCCACCAACGGTCATCGCGATGCCGGGCTGCTCCGTTCGATGCGAACCCCGCACCGTCTGCCGCACAGTGGCAGCAAGCCCGGCAGCGGCTGGCGATTCCGAGAAATCGCAGCCTCCAAGTGCAAGGAAAGCCGCGGCAGGCTTGGCGCGCGCATGACGCGCAGGTGCCGGAAAAGGGGATCAGCTTGCTGGAATGGGGCGCCAAGCGTCGCTGCGAAGCAAAAGCTGCCTGAGCATTGAAGAACAGGCGGTGATTTTCATCGTCGCCCGTAGTCGGTCGGGTGTCGTGGTTCCGCAGGGCAGTGATGAGCGCGCCCAACTCAGCTTGAAGTTGCTGACGACTGCAGTCCTGAAATGGCCAAAGCGAACCCGGCAGGGGATGAACGCTGCGCGATCCGGACGCACAGGACGCACCGGAGCGGTCAGGCCAATTCTAGTTACGCAGCAACGGAATGCGACACCGCCAGCCACTCATCGTGTGTGAGTTGTGCAACTGCTGCCTGGACGGCAGCCACGTCGTCAGCATCAAGGTCGGCGCTGTCGAGTTTGTATGCCCGCGCGTAGTCCCCGGCATCGAATACATCGCCAGCTTTGACGTAGTACCTGAATCCGACAAGCGCATCAGGATCGGTCACCACCGTGTACGTCAGGTTAACCGGGCTCATCATGTTTCCTCGTCTGCCAGCAGGGTTTTATTATGCGCCTGCTGCGCCGCGACTGCGCTGATTGCAAGGGAACGCCAATGCGTTGCCATCAACGCGGTGGCTGGCAAGGCAGCGGTGCGCGCGGCCACTGCACGGCCCTGACTGTTGCCCTTAAGCGTGCATGCGCCGGTGCATGTGCCGCAGCCCGAGCCACACGCAAGCGGCCACGACCGGCACCAGCACGCTGACCATCACGTCGGGATTGCCGAGCACGCCGAGCGCCTTGGCGCCCTTGCCCAGATAGCCGATCAGCCCGATCACGTAATACGAGATCGCCGCCACCGACAAGCCTTCGACGGATTGCTGCAGCCGGAGTTGCTGGGCTGCGCGCGCATTCATCGATTGCAATATCTGGCGGTTCTGCATTTCCTGCACGATGCCGACGCGGGTGCGCAGCAGATCGTTGGTGTTGGCAATGCGCCGGCTCAGCGCGTCCTGGCGGGTGGCGGTGGCGTCGCACGTGTTCATCGCCGGCGTCAGGCGCCGGTCCATGAATTCCTCCACCGTCGGCACGCCCTCGAGGCGCACCTCGCGCAACTCCTCGATGCGCGCCTTGACCAGCCCGAAATAGGCTTTCGATGCGGAAAACCGGTAGCTATTGTCGAGCGACAGCTTTTCGAGCCGGGCCGCCAGGCGCGTGATCTGGTCGAGCAAGGCCTGGTCGGACCCGCCGCCTTCGCCCGCCACGAAAGGCGCCGCATCGGTGGCCACCATGGCGCCGGCCAGCGCCGCCAGTTCGGCCTCGACCGCGTTGAGCACCATGCCGGCCTGCTGCGCCGATGGCAGGCCGAGCAGCGCCATCATGCGGTAGGTTTCGATCTCCAGCACCCGCTGCACCAGCCGTCCCGCCTGCTGTGCGCGCATGCCGACGTCGCGGATCACGAAACGGCTGAAGCCGTCGGACTGGATGGCGAAATCGGTCCACAGCTGCGCGTCCTGCATCACGCTGCCACCGACCAGCATCGAGCTTTCGAAGGCGTGTTGCACATCGACGACACTGCCCTCGCCGCGCTCGAGCACCACGTGGGCCGCCACCATCAGTCGCCCTTCCAGGCTGGCCAGCCACTGCTGCGGCAGGTGGGCCAGCGGCATGTGGGCGAACGCCTCGTCCGGCGTCTTCGCCTCGCGCAACGGCGCGGCAAAGGTGTAGGTGGCGAACTCGGTGTGGCACTCCCACTTGAGCCGGAAACGGCCGAAGTCGTGATAAAAATAGTTCGCTCCGGCCGCCGGCGGGGCAACGCCGAAATGGCTGCAGAACTGCGCCAGCGTCACCTGCTGGATCAGCGCGTTGCCGTTCGGCGGCCCCACTGCGCTGTCGCGGTAGACGGCAAGGTGGGTGATCGCTTCAGGCGCGTCGAGCTTGAGGAAAGGACGCGAATGGATTTCGGCTGCCAGCGGCACCCGCAGCGCATGGTTGAGTCTGGAATAAGCTAAAGTCATTGATAATCTTGGACAATTCGTCGTGGGCAATTCGGGAAGGCGTTGGCGCACCAGCCGCAGCTGAAGGTGTCTGGGGACCAATAATATCACCCCCCAACATGCTCATTAATCGCGGCTCCTTATTTACTCGCGCCAATGGCTGAAGCGGACGCTGCCATTTGCACGCGCCAGCCTTGCAGCCGACAGCCGGCCGAGGCAGCGCGCGTAATTCGCGCTACGCAGCGGCGCCTGGCTGCATGCGGGCCGACGCTTCGAGCAGCAGGCGCGGATCGGCGCTGGCCAGCTTTTTCGGGTCCGACATGATCTGGCGAAAATTCCGCGCGCCGGGCAGTCCGGCCATCAGGCCGAGCATGTGGCGGGTGATGCTGTTGAGCTTGAGCCCGCGCGCGGCGTATGCGTCGAGCTGTGCCTGTATGTAGGGAATCATCGCCGCCAGCACTTCCTGGCGCGATTTTACCGCCGTGTCGTCGCCGTAGAAACGCTTGTCGTACTCGGCCATCGCATACGGATTGTGGTACGCCTCGCGTCCCAGCATCACGCCATCGACGTGCTCCAGGTGCAGCGCGATCTCGTCGCCGGTCTTGATGCCGCCGTTGATGATGATTTCCAGAGCGGGAAATTCGCGCTTGAGCTGGTAGGCCACCTCGTATTTGAGCGGCGGGATTTCGCGGTTCTCCTTCGGCGACAGCCCTTTCAGGATGGCGTTGCGGGCGTGGACAATGAAGGTGTTGCAACCGGCATCGGCGATGGTGCCGACAAAATCGCGCACGAAGCCATAGTCGTCGACCTTGTCGATGCCGATGCGGTGCTTGACGGTGACGTCGATCGACACCGCATCGCGCATCGCCTTGACGCAATCGGCGACCAGCGCCGGTTCGGCCATCAGGCAGGCGCCGAACGCGCCCTTCTGCACCCGCTCGGAAGGGCAGCCGCAGTTCAGGTTGATTTCGTCGTAACCCCACTGCTGCCCCAGTTTTGCGCTTTTTGCCAGGTCGCCCGGATCGCTGCCGCCCAGCTGCAGCGCGACCGGATGCTCGTCGTCGTCGAAGCGCAAATGGCGCTCGACGTCGCCGTACACCAGCGCCCCGGTGGTGACCATCTCGGTGTAGAGCCAGGTGTGGCGGGTGATCTGGCGGTGAAACACGCGGCAGTGGCGGTCGGTCCAGTCCATCATGGGCGCGACCGACAGGCGGCGCGAAGGCAGTGAATTCTGTGTCATAGGCTGGAAATGAAAAAGGACGCCGAAGCGCCCCTTGTTTGTTACGAATTGCGCTGATGACGCTGATGACGCAAATTACGCGTCGCGACCGGCGCGCTTGCGCTCGTTTTCTTTCAGGTAACGCTTGCGCAGGCGGATCGACTTTGGCGTGATCTCGACCAGCTCGTCGTCGGCGATGAATTCGACCGCGTATTCGAGCGACATCTGGACCGGCGGCACCAGGCGCACCGCTTCGTCGGTACCGGACGAACGCACGTTGGTGAGCTGCTTGCCCTTGATCGGGTTGACGACCAGGTCGTTGTCGCGCGAGTGGATGCCGATGATCATGCCTTCGTACACCGGGTCGTTGTGGACGACGAACATGCGGCCGCGATCCTGCAGTTTCCAGATGGCGTAGGCGACGGCGGCGCCGTCGTCCTGCGAGATCAGCACGCCGTTACGGCGGCCAGCCATTTCGCCACGGGTGTTGTCGACCGGTGCGTACTCGTCGAACACGTGCGACATCAGGCCGGTGCCGCGGGTCAAAGTCATGAATTCGCCCTGGAAGCCGATCAGGCCGCGCGCCGGAATCTTGTACTCGAGGCGCACACGGCCCTTGCCGTCCGATTCCATGTTCTGCAGGTCGCCGCGGCGACGGCCGAGTTCTTCCATCACGCCGCCCTGGTTGACTTCTTCGACGTCGACCGAGAGCTGCTCGAACGGCTCGTGGCGCACGCCATCGACCATCTTGAAGACCACGCGCGGACGCGATACGGCCAGTTCGAACCCTTCGCGGCGCATGGTTTCGATCAGGATCGTCAGGTGCAATTCGCCGCGGCCCGATACTTCGAAAATGGTGTCGTCGTCGGTTGGCGCCACGCGCAGCGCAACGTTCGCTTTCAGTTCGCGGTCGAGGCGGTCACGCAGCTGGCGGCTGGTGACGAACTTGCCTTCGCGGCCGGCCAGCGGCGAGTTGTTGACCATGAAGTTCATCGTCAATGTCGGCTCGTCGACGGTCAGCATCGGCAGCGCTTCAGGAGTATCGGGCTGGCAGATGGTCGAGCCGATGCCGATTTCGTCGATGCCGTTGATCAGCACGATGTCGCCGGCAACCGCTTCGTCGACCAGCACGCGCTCGAGGCCCTTGAAGTTCAGCACTTGGTTGATGCGGCCCTTGATCGGAGTCGCGTCAGGACCGTTCATGACCAGCACGTCCTGGCCCGACTTGATGCGCCCGCGCGAGATGCGGCCAATGCCGATCTTGCCGACGTAGGAAGAGTAGTCCAGCGACGTCACTTGCATCTGCAGCGGACCGTCCGGATCGTCTTCGCGCACCGGCACGTGGGCCAGGATGGCTTCGAACAGCGGCGTCATGTCGCCTTCGCGCACGTCGGAGTCGAGGCTGGCGTAGCCGTTCAGGGCCGAGGCGAACACGACCGGGAAGTCGAGCTGCTCGTCGGTGGCGCCGAGCTTGTCGAACAGTTCGAACGTGGCGTTGATGGCCCAGTCAGGACGGGCGCCCGGACGGTCGATCTTGTTGATGACGACGATCGGCTTCAGACCCAAGGCCAGCGCCTTGCGGGTGACGAAGCGGGTCTGCGGCATCGGCCCTTCCTGGGCGTCGACCAGCAGCAGCACCGAGTCGACCATCGACAGCACGCGCTCGACTTCGCCGCCGAAGTCGGCGTGGCCGGGGGTGTCGACGATGTTGATGTGGGTGCCGTTGTATTCGACGGCACAGTTCTTCGACAGAATCGTGATGCCGCGTTCTTTTTCGAGGTCGTTCGAATCCATCACGCGGGCTTCGACCTGCTGGTTTTCACGGAATGTGCCGGATTGGCGCAGCAGCTTGTCCACCAGCGTGGTCTTGCCGTGGTCAACGTGGGCGATGATAGCGATGTTACGAATTGCGCGTTTTGGATTTGACATGGTCGTAAGGAACTGAGAAGGTACGTACTAAGGTACGAGGTGTACGAAGGTGTACGGTGTTTCTGATTTCTGGAACCAACTAGTATATCACGCTAACTACCACGCTAACGCTCACTATTTCCGGATAGCGGGCGCAAAGCGCGTATTTTCAGTGGCTTGCCGGAATTGGCAGGCTGACAGCCCTGAAGGAAGAACGGCGGCGCGGTCAGCCCGCGCTGCCGTAAAGAACGTTGTAGTGTGCTGTGGTGTGTTGTAGTGCGTTATGAGCGCGTTGGGTGAGCATCGCCCGCTACACCGGCCCCACCGTTCACCGGAACTTTGCGCGGCGCCGCGTGCGCGGTTTTCGGAATGCGAATCCTGAGTGCGCCGTTCGCCAGTTCGGCGGTCGCCCTTTCGCCATCGAGTTCACGCGACAGGGCGAACGCGCATCGATTGGTACATCATGATGCTGCCCTCCTTCGAAACTGACTCGGTTGACGTTACGACGATTCAGACCGTCCGGCCAGGCGCGAAGTTCGCTATATTTTTTCGCCGGTGAACGCGATCAGCCGCTCGGGCGCGAGCACGGCGTATTCCTGCAAGATGGCCGTGCCCAGCAAGGCGTCACCGCAATACACCCGCACCCGGCCCAGGCGCTCCGGCACCGCGACGTCCTCCTTGCCCAGCGCCAGGCGCTGGCCGTTGAGGAATCGCTTGGCCAGCGCTTCGCTCAGCTGCACCGACGGAAAACTCGACAGCAGCGCGTCGACCGGCGCCAGCATCGACAGCGGCGCCGGGTGCGCTTGCAAGGTCTCCAGCGTGACCATGCCGTCGATTGTCAGCGCACCGACCCGGATGCGGCGCAGCGCGTTCAGGTGGGCGCCGCAGCCGAGCGCGTTGCCGATGTCTTCGCCCAGCACGCGGATGTAGGTGCCCTTGCTGCAGGTCACCAGCAGTTGCAGGAACGGCGCCTCGTAGGCAACAAAATCGAGCTGGTGGATCGTCACCGGGCGCGCTTCACGCTCCAGCGTGATGCCTTCGCGCGCATATTCGTAGTACGCCTTGCCATCGCGCTTGAGCGCCGAATACATTGGCGGCACCTGCAGGATCGGACCGCGGAACTGCGCCAGCACGGCATCGATCTGCGCGCGCGTGACGTTGACTTCTTGCGTCGAGATCGCGTCGCCTTCGGTGTCGCCGGTGTTCGTGCTGATGCCCAGATGGACTGTGGTTTCGTACGTCTTGTCCGCTTCGAGCAGGTCTTGCGAGAACTTGGTCGCTTCGCCGAAGCACAGCGGCAGCAAGCCGGTGGCGAACGGGTCGAGCGTGCCGGTGTGGCCCGCTTTTTTGGCGTTGAGCACGCGCTTGGCCTTGATCAGGGCGTCGTTCGACGACAGGCCGACGGGCTTGTCGAGCAGCAGCACGCCGTCGACCAGGTCGCGCACCCGTTTGACATGGACTTGCTTCATCAACGCGCTTGCTGTGTGTCCGGCTCGTCCGGCTCGTCCGGTGTGTCCGGTGTGTCCAGCGTCTTGTCCGATGCAGGCACCGGGTCCGGCTCGGCGTCGGCCGCGCGGGTGGCGTTGGCCTGATCGATCAGCAGCGACATTTCCATGCCGCGCGAGGTCGACGTGTCGTGCACGAAATGCAGCGCCGGCAGGGTGTGGATGTGCAGCAGCTTGCCCAGCTGGTTGCGGATGAACCCGGACGCGGCGGCGAGGCCTTCGTTGGTGTTCTTGATCGCTTCCTTTTTGTCGTTGAGCATGGTGTAGAACACCTTGGCGTGGGCGTAGTCGGGCGTGATCTGCACTTCGGTGATGGTGATCATGCCGATGCGCGGGTCTTTCAGGCCGGAGGCGAGGATTTCGGCCAGGTCGCGCTGGATCTGGTCGGCCACGCGCAAACCGCGCGCGGGAATATTTTTGCTGTGTTTTGCCATGGTCGTATAGTACTTCTTTAAAAAAACGCAGGGCGCCAATCAGCGTGATGCCGATTGACGCCCTGCGGTATTGCACATGTTGATTGTTACAGCGTCCGGGCGATTTCCTGAACTTCAAATACTTCCAGGGTGTCGCCAACCTGGATGTCGTTGTAGTTCTTCAGCGACAGGCCGCACTCGAGGCCGGCGCGTACATCCTTGGCGTCGTCCTTGAAGCGCTTGAGCGAGTCGATTTCGCCGGTCCACACGACGATGTTGTTGCGCAGCAGGCGCACCGACGACGAACGCTTGACCACACCATCGGTGACCAGGCAACCGGCAACGGCGCCCACTTTCGACACCAGGATGACCTGGCGAATCTCGACCTGGCCGGTGATGGTCTCGCGTTTTTCCGGCGACAGCATGCCCGACAAGGCGGCGCGCACTTCGTCGATCGCATCGTAGATGATGTTGTAGTAGCGAATGTCGACGCCGTTCGACTCGGCCAGCTTGCGCGCCTGGGCGTCGGCCCGGGTGTTGAAGCCGATGATGACCGCTTTCGAGGCCACTGCCAGGTTGACGTCCGACTCGGTAATGCCGCCGACCGCCGCGTGCACCACTTGCACCCGCACTTCGTTGGTGGAGAGCTTCTGCAACGAGCTGACGAGCGCTTCCTGCGAACCTTGGACGTCCGTCTTGACAATCACCGGCAAGTTCTTGACTTCGCCGTCGCCCATGTTGTCGAACATGTTTTCCATCTTCGCCGCTTGCTGCTTGGCCAGTTTCACGTCGCGGAACTTACCTTGACGGAACAGACCGATTTCACGCGCCTTGCGCTCGTCGGCCATGACCATGACTTCTTCACCGGCGACCGGCACTTCCGTCAGGCCCTGGATTTCGACTGGAATCGATGGACCGGCTTCGGTGATCGACTTGCCGTTTTCGTCCAGCATGGCGCGCACGCGGCCGAACGAGGAACCGGCCAGGATCACGTCGCCGCGACGCAAGGTACCGGACTGCACCAGGATCGTTGCGACCGGGCCCTTGCCCTTGTCGAGACGGCTTTCAACCACCAAGCCGCGGGCCGGCGCATCGCGCGGCGCTTTCAGTTCCAGCACTTCGGCCTGCAACAGCACCTGCTCGAGCAACTCGTCGATACCCTGGCCGGTCTTGGCCGACACCGGCACGAACGGCGATTCGCCGCCGTATTCTTCCGGCAACACCTGCTCGGCGACCAGTTCCTGCGTCACCCGATCGAGGTTGCCGCCCGGCTTGTCGATCTTGTTGATCGCCACCACCAGCGGCACGCCGGCAGCTTTCGCGTGGGCAATCGCTTCCTTGGTCTGCGGCATCACGCCATCGTCCGCCGCCACCACCAGGATGACGATGTCGGTCGCTTTCGCTCCCCGTGCCCGCATCGCCGTAAAGGCTTCGTGACCCGGGGTGTCGAGGAAGGTGATCATGCCGCGCGGCGTTTCGACGTGGTAAGCGCCGATGTGCTGGGTAATCCCGCCCGCTTCGCCGGATGCCACCTTGGCGCGGCGGATGTAGTCGAGCAGCGACGTCTTGCCGTGGTCGACGTGCCCCATGACGGTGACCACCGGTGCGCGCGACACCGATTCAAAGTGCGTATGCTCACCCTGGTCGGCCAGCAGCGCTTCCGGATCGTCTTCGGCGGCGGCAAATGCCTTGTGGCCCATTTCTTCGACCAGAATCATGGCCGTTTCCTGGTCCAGCACCTGGTTGATGGTGCACATCTGGCCCAGTTTCATCAACTGCTTGATGACTTCCGACGCCTTCACGGACATCTTGTGCGCCAGTTCGGCAACCGTGATGGTCTCCGGCACGTGGACGTCCTTGATGACAGCTTCCGTTGGAGCCTGGAAATTCGTTTCGCGGTCATCGTGGTGCGCAGGACGGCGACCGCCCTTGCTGGCGCCACCGCGCCAGCCGTCGCGTCCGCCGGTGCCGACATTGCCACGTGGCTTGATCGAACCCGGGGCGCCGCGTTTCTTGGCGTCGTCCGACCAGGTCGACGAGACGTTTGCCGACTTGATCGACTTCTTGTCGGGGGTGAGCGGCTTCTTGTCGGCGGCTTTTTCGCCCGGCTTTTTGTCGGCCGGCTTGTGCAGGGTGCCTTCCGGCACCTTCGGCTTGAGCGCGGCGACGGGCGGCGCGACCGGCTCGGGCGCCTTGATCGCACGGCGCGGCGCATTCATCATGGCCTTGATCGCGGCCACTTCATCGGCCACGGCCTTGCGCGCCTTGTCGTTCGCGGCGACGCGGTCGGCAGCTTCCTTGGCGGCAGCGGCGGCCTTGGCCTTTGCTTCGGCGGCAGCAGCCTTCTTCGCTTCGTCGTCGGCGGCGGCAACGCCAGCGGACGCAGCTTGCGCGGCAGCGCGCTTGGCTTCGTCGGCAGCTTCCTTTTTCGCTTCGTTTTCAGCCTGCTTGGACTGGGCTTCTTTTTCAGCGTCGAGCCGGGCGAGGCGTTCCTGCTTTTCGCGCAGATCCGCTTCCTGGCGCAAAATCAGTTCGGCCTGGCGGCGCGCTTCGTCTTCGCGACGCGCCACTTCGGCCACATCGATCACCGGCGCGACGGGAAGCGCCTCGATGACGGGCGGCGCGACCGGTTCGTCGCGCTGCACGAAGGTGCGCACTTTCTTGGTCGCCACCTGGATCGTGCGTGACTTGCCCGAAGCGTCAGCCTGCTTGATCTCGGTCGTTTCCTTGCGCGTCAGCGTGATCTTCTTCTTTTCAGTGTCGGCCACCGTGCCGTGGGTGCGGCGCAGGTGGTTCAACAGCTTATCCTTATCATCTTTCGACAATGGATCTGACGTCGAACTTTTCTCGACGCCGGCAGAACGCAGCTGCGTCAGCAGCAAATCTGCAGGCATCTTCAGTTCGGTGGCAAATTGGGCTACGTTGTTACTCGCCATTCAGTCCTCTTTTCTTTGTGTGTCGAGACAGATGATAAAGATACTCAAATTACGCCTTGGCCAGTTCTGCCAGGCTCCAGGCTTTCGCCTGCAACGCCTTGGCGCGGTCGTCGTACTTTGAGTCGACCAGCTTCATCTCGTCGTCGGTCACATCATTGAATTCATTTTTGATCAGTTCACGGGCCCGGTCCGCCGGCAACGCCAGGATGGCGCCGAACTCGTCGTATGCAAGGCTTGAGAACGCTTCGACATTCTTGATACCGGCCAGGCCCAGCTTGCCGGCCGTGTTGCGGTCCATGCCGTCCAGGTTGACGAGCGAATCGTCCATCCCTTCGAGGCCTTCTTCGGACGCGATCGCTTCCGTCACCAGCGCATCGCGGGCACGGGTGCGCAGTTCGTTGACGGTGTCTTCGTCGAACGATTCGATGTCGAGCATCTCGGCGATCGGCACGTAAGCGATTTCTTCGAGCGAGGCGAACCCTTCTTCGACGAGGATGTCGGCCACTTCCTGGTCGACGTCGAGTTTTTGCATGAACAGCGCACGCACCGCCGCAGTTTCCTGCGCCGACTTGTTTTCAGACTCCTCGGCCGTCATGATGTTGATTTTCCAGCCCGTCAGTTCAGCTGCCAGGCGCACGTTCTGGCCCGAACGGCCGATCGCGATGGCCAGGTTTTCTTCATCGACGACAACGTCCATCGCGTGTTTTTCTTCATCGACCATGATCGACGACACGTTGGCCGGAGCCAGCGCGCCGATGACGAACTGGGCCGGATCATCCGACCACAGCACGATGTCGACGCGCTCGCCGCCCAGTTCGCCGGTAACCGCTTGCACGCGCGAACCGCGCATGCCGACGCAGGTGCCGATCGGGTCGATCCGCTTGTCGGCGGTGTAGACGGCGATTTTTGCGCGCACGCCGGCGTCGCGCGCCGCCGATTTGATTTCCAGCAGGCCCTGCTCGATCTCGGGTACTTCGAGTTCGAACAATTTCATGATGAAGTCCGGCGCGGTGCGCGACAAAATCACCTGCGGGCCGCGCATGTTGCGGTCGATGCGCAGGATGAAAGCGCGTACCCGGTCGCCGATGCGCAGGTTCTCTTTCGGGATCATCTGGTCGCGCGGCAGCCGCGCTTCGATCTTGCCCGACTCGACGATCGCGTCGCCGCGTTCCATGCGCTTGATGGTGCCGGTCACGAGCGCGTCGCCGCGCTCGAGAAAATCGACCAGAATCTGTTCGCGCTCGGCGTCACGCACGCGCTGCAGCACCACTTGCTTGGTGTCCTGGGCGAAGCGGCGGCCAAACTCGACCGACTCGATCGGCTCTTCGATGTATTCGTCGACTTCGATGTCGGGGATCTGCTCGACGGCTTCGAAGTGCAAGATTTCCTGGTCCGGCAACTGCAGGCCGGCGTCGTCGCGCACCACGTGCCAGCGGCGGAAGGACTCGAACTCGCCCGACTCGCGGTCGATGGAGACGCGAATATCGACCTCGCCTTCGTACCGCTTCTTCGTGGCTTGCGCCAGGGCGAATTCGAGCGCGCCGAAGACGACATCCTTATCGACGTTTTTTTCGCGCGCAAGCGCATCGACCAACAGTAAAACTTCGCGACTCATGCTTTGCCCTTCTTAAAATCCACCTGCGGCACCAAACGTGCCTTATCCAAGTCGGCGAGCGTAAATTCCAACAGCGCCGGACCATCCTTACTTTCAAATTCCAAACCGATTTGCTCGCCTTGCGGCGCCTGCAGGATCCCGGTGTAGGTCTTGCGGTTGGCGCTGCCGGCAAAGGCAACGCGCAGCTTGACAGTGCATTCCTCGCCCACGTAGCGCTCGAAGTCGGCCAGCGTGCGCACCGGGCGATCCAGCCCCGGCGACGAGATCTCGAGCCGCTCGTAAGCGACATTCTCGACCGTCAGCACATGCGACAGCTGGTGGCTGACGGTGGCGCAATCCTCGACCGTGATCAAGCCTTTTTCGGCGACGTCGGCGGCGGGAAAGTCGATATATACGCGCAAAATGCCACGGTCGCCCCGTTCCACATCGACGAGGTCGTAACCCAGGCCAGCGACTGTCTTGGCGATTAAATCAAACTGCTGCAATCAAACTCTCCAGATACCAGGCCCGCGCACGGACCGCTAAAAACGTTTCACCAAAAAAAAAATGGGCATCTGCCCATCTTCTTATATTCCCTGCCAGATGAAGCACTTGCACCAGTCTGACGCTGGCAAGGGACTTTATTAGGCTGCAGATTATAACGCCTTTCAGGACTGCCCGCAATCGCTCGCAAGTGAAATGACTGGTCGCACAACACTTGCTCTTCAATTACCGGGGACGCCGTCACCGCCGACCCTGCCGCTGAGCGACAGCGATGCTTGCCGAATCAGCCGCGCCGACCGCGGCGCGGCAAACCATGGTCGGCGCCGCGCTGACCTTGCGGGCCCTGGGCGCGGCGCGCCGAACCGGCGTTGCCGAAGCCGAAGGTGGTCTGCAACGGATCGGGCTGGCGGCCTTTCGGCGCGCCGCCGGCGGCAGACTGGCCAGCTGGACGGCCCTGGCCGGCTGGCCGACCCTGACCTTGCGGACGTGCATTCCCATTTTGACCGCCCTGGCCACCCTGACCATTTTGACCGCCGTCAGGCCGGCCCTGCCCTTGCGGACGGCCCTGACCTTGCGGCCGGCCCTGTCCCTGGCCTTGCGGACGGCCCTGGCCGCCGCCGGCGGTTGGATGGCCGCCCGGCATGCCGCCGAAACCGGCGCCGACCGGTGCTGCCTGGCTGCGTCCCTGCGGACGGCCGCCACGGCCCATGCCACGCCCGCTCGGCGGACCGAACGGGTCGGCATTGCGGTTGGCGTCGACCCGGTCCATGCGGTTGCCGTCGTTGCGCATGTCTTCGTCGAGCACGCGCGGGCCGGCGCCGGCGCCGGCGCCGGCGCCGCGGCCTTTCGGACCACGGGCGTCGGGCGTCGAGACGCGTTCGCCTTTTTCACCGCGTTCGCCTTTATCGCCTTTTTTCTCGACGCCGAACGCCGACAGCAGCGCGCGCACGTCGTTTTCTTCCAGCTCTTCCCAGCGACCGCGCTTGAGCCCGCTCGGCAAGGTCATCGCGCCGTAACGGGTGCGGATCAGGCGCGAGACGGTCAGGCCGATCGCCTCGAACATGCGGCGCACTTCGCGGTTGCGGCCTTCGCCGATCACCACGCGGTACCACTTGTTGATGCCTTCGCCGCCGCCGTCGGCGATCTTGGTGAACGCCGCGGTGCCATCGTCGAGTTCGACGCCGGCCAGCAGCTTCTGGCGCATGCCTTCTTCGAGCTCGCCCAGCGTGCGCACCGCGTATTCGCGGTCGATGTTGTAGCGCGGATGCATCAGCCGGTTGGCCAAGTCGCCCGAAGTCGTAAACATCAGCAAGCCTTCGGTATTGAAGTCGAGGCGGCCGACGGCCAGCCATTTGCCCGCCTTCATGGTCGGCAGGCGGTCGAACACCGACGGCCGGCCTTCCGGGTCGTCGTGGCTGACGATTTCGCCGGCCGGCTTGTGGTACACCAGCACGCGCGGCGGCTTGCTGCTCACTTTACGGTGGATCAGCTTGCCGTTGATGCGCACCGCGTCCGACGGCAGAATGCGCTGGCCGATGTGGGCAGGCTCGCCGTTGACCGACACCCGGCCGGCGACGATCAGGTCTTCCATGTCGCGGCGCGAGCCAAGGCCGGCCTCGGCCAGCACCTTGTGCAGCTTGGGCGCGTCGTCGTCCGACGTCAGGTCGCGCTTGGCCGGCTTGGCGGGCTGCGAACGGGAGCCGTCGTTGGCGTCGAACGCCGCCGACGTAACGTACGAAAACGCTTCGTCGGCGTCGTTGCCGCGCGGCTTGCGGTGCTGCAGGCCGGGATTGCCCTTCTTGTTGGTTTTCGGACGCGGCGCGCGTTCCGGCCGCGGTGGACGGGCGACGTCGCTTGCGCCACTCTCCGCCGGAGCGGCGGCGACCGCCTCGGTGCTGGCGTCAACGCCCGCTTCAGGCGCTGGCTGCGGCGCCAGCGCATCGCGTTGCTGGCGCTGTTCGCGCATCTGGCGCGGACCGCGCGGCGGGCGCGCGCCACGCTCCTGGCGTGGCGCGGCATCCGATGCTTCAACGCCTGCGGCCGGCTCTGCCGGCGTTGCCGACCCAGCCTCGATGGCATCAAGCGCCCGCTTGGCCGCTTGCGCCTTCGGTGGGCGCGGTTTGCGCGCCACCGGCGCGGCGGCGGCCGATTCGGCAGCCTGGTCGGTGAGCGCGGCGGCAGCGGCGGCGTCGGCCGGCGCGGCCTTGGCGGGGCGCTTGGCGCGCGGCGGCTTGACGCCGGCTGCCGTGTCGGCCTCGATCTGGGCCTTGGTGCGGCGCTTTGGCTTGGCCGCTGCTGCTTCGTCCTTGCCGGCGATGTCGATCATGTCGGCGACTGGGTCTGTGGATTTAATTGGATTCATCGTTCGTTTCAAGGGTGTGCTGACCTGGCGCAGCGTCAACCGGATGGCCTGGCGCAGGGTCGTGAATGGGGGCTTCAACGGGTGAAGTGTCAAGGCCAAGGGCATCCTCGTCGCCGCCTGCGCCATCGTTGCCGGCAGCCACAGGGGCCGCCGCTTTGTCAAAATTTTCCTGCAAGGCCGCTTCCAGCGCCGCCATTTCGAAGCCGCTGCCGCGCATGTCGGCCACTTCCTGCAACGGCGGCAACTGCGCCAGCGTGGCCAGGCCGAGGTCGTCGAGAAACTGCTTCGTCGTCCCCAGCAGGGCCGGGCGCCCGATCACCTCGCGGTGGCCCAGCACGTCGATCCAGCCGCGGTCCTCGAGCATCTTGACGGTCTGCGAATTGACCGCGACGCCGCGAATTTCTTCGATGTCGCCGCGCGTGACGGGCTGGCGGTAGGCAATGATCGCCAGCGTTTCGAGCGTCGCGCGCGCGTATTTCGGCGGCTTTTCCGGCGTCAGGCGGTCAAGGTACGGCTTCATTTCGGGCCGGCTCTGGAACCGCCAGCCAGTCGCCAAACTGACGATTTCAATGCCGCGCCCATCCCAGTCATGGCGCAATTCCTCGAGCATCAGCTTGATGGAGTCGGCGCCGACGCCGGTCGCGCGGCCGTTGCCGTCGACATCGACGAACAGCTTTTTCATGCCATGGATCGAGATCGGCTCGCGTGCGCACAGCAAGGCGGTTTCGAGGACAATTTTAGCCTCATCAGTATTCATGGCGATGTCGTCAGCGGCTCGTGCACATGCAATGCAAAGAAAATGGTAAAAACCCGATCAGCGAAACGCCAGGCCGCAAGCAATACGGTCGATTGGCAAACAAGCTTCGTTGAAACCGGAATCCGTTGCCCGGGCCGGTGTACGGCTGGCAGGATGGTACTGGTGGCGGAGTCGGTCCTCTGCCACACGACCGCCGGCGCACAGGGCAGGCCGCAAGTCGTTGATTTTCAATCGAAAAACGTCGTTTCACTGAAAACGCAAAAACCTGAAAGCGCGCGTGCGCAGCGTAAACGGTCGATATCGCCTCTTGAAACCGCCACCATTGTACCTGATAAAAACGGCGAACGGCGCGCAGCGTCTAGCAGGCGCGCGCCGATGGCAGCGCTTCGCTTGCCTGCCCGGCTGCCAAGGTCTCCGCCAGGATCGCCGACACGCCGAGAAAAGCCGGATAGTCGGCCGTGATGACGAAGGTCGGCACCTGCGCCAGGTAGGCGACAAAGCGCCCTTTCTGTTCGAAGCGGCGGCGAAACGGCGAAGCGTCGAAGCGCGCGCCCAGGCGCGGCACGATGCCCCCGCCTATATAGATGCCGCCCTGAGCGCCGAGGGTGACGGCGAGGTTGCCGGCAACGGTGCCGAGCATGCCGCAAAACACGTCGATGACCTGGTCGCACAACGCGCAGTCGTTCGCCAGCGCGCGGCGGGTGATTTCCGCCGCCGCCAGCGCATTGTCCTGCTGGCCGGTGTGCCGGGCCAGCGC
>Ga0326734_1000086_pt1 | contig 31058 bp, 42 predicted proteins | sample 15_GP2_1315_FD_207944 | JGI IMG/M metagenome (GOLD analysis project Ga0326734, IMG submission 207944) | Glacier ice microbial communities from Ngari, Tibet, China - 15_GP2_131.5 | ecosystem: Environmental > Aquatic > Freshwater > Ice > Glacier | place: China: Ngari, Tibet | collected 2018-07-18 | reverse complement strand
TAAATGTCTTCATCATCCGACATAAAATCCTGCTTGTACTTCTCAACAATCTCCTCATCTTTATTTTCAGCTTCAGCAACTATTACGTTGTTAATAGCTTTCACGTGCTCCATGCCGTTCATGGCATCATCAAATAGAAAATTGATCATTATTTAAAATAAAAAAGGAGCCCGAAGGCTCCTATAATTAAAATGCAGATAATTGTGTTTGAGCACCTTTAAGCTTGTTGATAGCATCTTCCGATTTTGCAATCGCATCAGCTCTCATGTCAGCCCATTGTGCATCTGTATGTGCAGCGTAGTTGCTTTCGCTGTATTTGTTCTTGTTAGGAGCAAATACTGCTGAATGAACAACATATTCTAACACACGTACGGCTCCGTTACCAGAGTGGTCAAATGCACCGATATGCATTGGGTTTACTAAGCAATTAAGTAAAACAGCATCTCCACCGCCGAAGCTTTGAACATATCTGCGTCCACCTAAGTGTAAACCTTTAACACAAGATGAAGAATCATTTGTGTTAACTTGGTGCCATCCTTCTAAACGATGAATAGCTCCTACTTTAATTCTATGAGCAAGTGAAGCACCTGCATAGAAAGCGTCTCCGCTCTCTCCCATCACTGGAGGAGATAAAGTGTAATCCTCAGCTACTTCTGGTAACTTGATAGTTCTTTCGCCAGTTTCCTCGTCAAATGATTCCTCATAACGATTAACCTTTTGACCTGTAATAGGATCGAACTTATTGTAAACGATCTTAGCATACTTGTACGTAGACAACATACCATTTCTGGTAATAGAGATGTCATTGTAAGTAGCTAATTCCGTAGCTTTATCTTCAGAATATCCTTCTTCATCGATCAAACGCTTTTTCTCTTTTTGATCTACAGTAGTAGTAGTCAAATAAGATCCAAAGTAGTTAGCTTTAGCAAGAGAGAAATTAGGGTTACGTAGGAAGTTAATCCAACATTTAACCACTGGTTCAAAGGACAACCCATCTGCAACAGACGAGAGGATCATATCAACTAACGGTTTTGGAACCGGAATAGTTGACGTAACACCGTTTTGGTGTAAGTAAAATTTATTTGATTTAGAATCAAATTTCAAAGCAGGACAAATTGTTTCCAATTCAGTTTTGCTATCTCTAGCAGTTAAAAGCTTAGCAGTTTCGATAATCGCTTTAGCGTCTTCTAAACTTTCTGTATCAGCAAACTGCCCTTCCAATTCTACTAAGTCAGCGTAAGCTTCTTTAGTAAATGGTAAAGAGTATTTATCTATTCCAATAACACCTGAAATTGTTCCTGTTGCTCCTTGAGCTGTTCCTTTGATTCTGTTTACTGTAAATTGCATATTATTCGTATTTAAATGTTAGTAGTTTAATGTTGGGTAATCGAGTTCTAATTCGTCTTTTCTTAATGCGATGAAAGACTTAATATCGCGTTCCAGATCATTTGATATGGTATTTTTCGCCTGCCTTAATGCAGAGATTTGATTAAACATTGTAGAGTATGTTTCACTGAACTTATTAATCCATTCAACCGTTTCAATAACTTTCTCATCAATGATTTCAACGTCATTAATTTCGTCTAATATATCAGCTCCTAAAAGCTCTATACCTTTCTTATCAAGAAGGTCAGGATCAGCATCTGGATGAGTTAATTTGAATAATTGATACTCAATTGCTTTATCTAATAGTTGAGTTGACTCTGTTCCTGGTAAAGATATTGTCGTTGATTTTTGGGATTTATCGAACAATTTCTTATACGCACTAGCTAAAGTGTCATCGAATATGGTAAAGTTAATCAAAAATGGCGAATTTATCAAGTTTTCACGGATGTATTTTACTGTGAAATAATCCTTCAACAGATCTGAGGTGGTCATTACACCATCCTTATACTGTATTAGATATTCATCAATATGCATCTTATCAACAAGATATTTTTTATTGTTCTGTGCAATCTTACAAACTTTCAATTCCTTGGTCCAACCAAGAATTTGATCGTAGTTCGAAGCGTTAATGGTGCCATATTTCTTACCAGCTATCCTAGCTAGGAATAACAAAGAATCAGTGTCCTTAGTGTAACCGTAAACGATTTCCTCATCATCACCAAATGCTGTGTTATCTACCTCTTCGTTAGCAAATACAAATTTCTCTGTATAAGAAGTTGAACGATCAGTCGTTCTACCTACGATAAATTTACCGTTAGCTTTTCTGTCTTTCAATACTTGCTTGTAATCTACTATTGCAACCTTTTCTTCTTTAATCTCTACTGCGTCTTCATCTTCTCCGTCTGCAACTTTAAAATCTTCTGGAACGATACTATCGTCATAGATTTTAACGTGAATAGAAGCTTTAAAATCAGCTAATTGAACCAATGATTTTTTGAATGTTAATAAATACGAAGCTGCTTTCGCTGCTTCTTCTACCACTTCATCAATTACTAGTTTAGCCTTAGTTACAGCTTCTTCTTCTGTTAAAGTACCATAAACAAAATCTTTATACACTTCTGTAATCTCTTTTTCCTTGAAATTACTCCGAATTACGGTAAAGCCTCTTGGATGAAGGGAAAACAAATACTTAGTAGTTCTGGTGCCACCACCATTGAATTGTAAAAAGATAGGTTGGTTGAATTCGTTGCAGGTACCTGCTTCTTCCCTTTTAATGCTATTTACATATTTCTGGCGTTTGCTACTATAGTTTTGATGTGCATAAAGCTTCTCAACCTTTAATCCTTTCGTCATAAATTGCTCTAGATCAGAGTGATACTTCAAATCTGGTTTGGTAGGGTGTGATAAGTTTAAACTAAACTTATCAATCATACCTGACAATTTATAAAGTACATCATTACTCCTGTCAATACCACCATAAAAGATGTTATTACAAGCTCTAATCCACTCAACCATATCCTCTGTTTTCAAAGAATTGTTGATCATTTCTGTAACCGTATTAGTAATGTTGTTGTATTTCTTAAGTATAACTTCTCTACTTCTTTGGTTATAAATGATATTTTCTCTAGAAGGTGATACATCGACCTCCTCCATATTGATCTTAATACCAATAGTACCATGACGGTTCTCTAGTTCAAGCTCCTTAAAATCCACTGCACCATAAGATACATTCTTTAATACAAAGTGAGGACGAGAAAAATAATTAGAATCAGAAACAATAATATCATCACTTTCAAAGATAATGTTACTCTTAAAGTCTATGATTCTAGGTGATTGACCTTCATAGAACTCTTTAAATATGATATTATCCTTGAAATACATCAATTGGCTTTTAACAGCCTCAATGTATTGATTCTTATTGTGTTTCTTAACGTCAACAATCAACTTTAAACCATTCTTCTCCTTGGTTTCTTTATAGAAGGCCTCAAATCCGTTACTAAACGTAATTGATTTATTCTTCCCTCCATTTTCATCCCATTTGGAATAGACACAATCTACCTTATGCGAGAACACATCAAAGCTAAACTCTCTTCCATTATAACGACTAACAATTCTATACGAATCTACACCAGTTGCTAACGGACTCTTGTTACCAAGTCCAAATGCTCCTAATGTTTGTGATGTCAACCTTTTACTAGAATAACCTAGTGAGAAATACTTCTCAAGTCTCAATCCACCTAAACCTACACCTGTATCTTCTATTACAAATTGGTCCCTACTCAAAGAGTCGGTAGAATTCATATAGCTTAAATATACGGTGTTATCACTGCTTAACCATTTCGGGTCGTAGTAGTTGTGATCAAACTTACTATCCTTATAAATATCTCCTTCTTTTTCTACAAAATAATCTGAAACCTGACTCTGACCAGTTACAATCTCAAGCGCTATCTTCTTCTCTTTCAAGGAGTCAAGTGCATTAGATGTACATTCTCTAACCGTAGATTGGATAGGTTTCTGGTACATAAATATCTGTAAGTTATCAAGCATCATCGACATGGCCGAAGCCTCGATACTCTTGTTAAACCCACTTACGTTATTCGATTCGGTTTCTTTGTTTTCAATTATTGCCATTTACTCAATGTGTGCAACTCCGTCTACTACTTTAATAAACTTACACTTTCCTTTTATTACAAACTTCGGCTGATCTTTCTTTATATGTCCGTATGTAGGTACCCCACACACTAAATTATCTACTAGTATACACTTTTTATTATAATGTATCGTTACTTGCGGCTTTCCAGCAACACTGGAAGCCGGCTTATTGTAATGATACCAAAACACTTTTTGCATTAAAACTTTAATCTATTCAAATCATAAAGTCTGCGATGGCCTACGTTGTAGTGCTGATTATGAGGGGCATCCATCAAATATGTGAAGATTCCAGCTTTAGTAACTTCTATGAAGTTCTGATACCTATCATCTACAAATATGTCAACTTTGTGATCCTTTAACGCACTCACTTTACTTTTATCAATACCAACAGTAACAACTGGTGCGCATGGAAGATCGTTTTTCTCTAGCCATTCCATAGTCCATTCACTCGGTATTACTCTTGAAGTAACATAAACCACTGGTTCAAACGGAACCTCTCTTAACTTAGGTATGTTCATCCAAAAATCCTTATTTTCTCTAAGTTCTTCTAAATGATCTACAATTTTGTAAGTAAAGTTCCAATACAAATTCTTAGCACTAATGTTATAGTGTTTAGAATACGCTCCTATAAAGTCACATACCACCTCGTCTATGTCTAAGCCAATCTTCTTCTGTTCAGTGAATCCTGCTGTACGATTATCTCCTTCCGGATATATCTTATAGAATTCAATTAAGAATAAAGAATTGACAGCAACATGAGCTGCATGATACACATGCGATTCTTCATCATAATCTTCACCAGCTTCAATTAGAGCCATATGTCGTTTCATCGAAGCAATTACTCCGCCCCAACCTAAGCCTCTACGCCAGTTATGATCGTCATACTTAATCGCACCAAATGTAAATACCTTAGCTACTTGTTCCATCGCGTAGGCGGGGATTAAATCATATCTAAGTTTACCTTGGTTAAAGCGCATACCCTTATTTACTTCTACAATAGTAGCTTCCGCTGCTTTGTCTAACAGTTGTTCTATTTTCTCACTCATCCTCTTTTAATCAGTTCTTCACACTCGTCTAATAGTGCATTTATTTCAACTATATCAAAGTAGCTGCAACCAATTCTAATGGTCTTTACTTCCGGTATATACCCGCTAGTATTATATTGATACTTCTCGTTACACAAGTACTCTATTTGTTTATCAGCAATCCTAAACGCTTTAATAGTTTCAATAGCATTGATAAGTTTCTTAACATCAAAATAACGAAAAGTATATATTTCGTATAACATCTTAACATCACTCACCTCACCTCTGTTCTTCTCAACAACTAATTGTACATCTTTACCAGCTAATTTTAGCTTGTTATTTATTAAACTATCAAGAGTAAATGCATATTCGTAATCGTTTTCAATAGCCAATGAAATTATAGCATAAATTTCACCATCAATAATTTTAAAGTCTTTTATGAAATAGCTACTAGTGTAATCAATAAAGCTTGTTTTAAAGTCAGCATTGTTTAATTTGCCATCCGTTAATAAAGAATACGGTTTGCTATTAAACATACCAGTATCACCAACTTTTAATCCACTCTCTTTGACGGCAGTTCTAAGATCAACATAATCATAAGCAGCTTGTTCTGTAGCAAATAACTTACCTTCTACAGCGCCTAATACATTAGCAACAGATTTTGTTACACCGTCATTATGCATGGATACAAAGTAAACTACTTCTCCAAGCTTAACACTTTCAGCAACACCTTTATAGTAAACATCACACTCGTCAGTTGGAATAACTCTTTCTATATTTTTAGTCAGCCTATCGTAAGGAACAGTATGACCAGAATTATGTTCTGCTATAACATCACCTGTAACAGAATCAATTTTAAATGCAGTTATTACGCCCCATCCGCTATCGTCACCAACAGTAAACTCTTCTTTAGTTATTGGGTTTTTGATTTTGTTAATAGTAACCTCGTTTTTCCTTACATGTATAATGTAAAGATCAAATTTCGATTCATCTTTTAGATGCTCATTGTACATTTGATAATCATCAATATCTTTAAACTCAAGTATTTCACAAGTAATTAAGTTAGTACTTTCTTTTAATAACTCAGAGGTTGACTTAAGAATGATTTCACTGCCTTTGTATTTCCAAGAGAATTCACCAGCACCATCAGGCCAAGAGTTAGTAAATACTTCACCTTTCTTCTTTCCTGCAAAGTCTTCTTTTAATGTATATTTCATTTTTCTTTAAAATAGAAAAGCCATACCGGTATGGTATGGCTTTATATTATTTAAACATTCCTTGTTCTTCTAAACATTGCATAAGTTGCTCACGCTCAGTGTTAGTGATTGTTCTTGCGTTCATTAACAGAAAATCTAGTCTGCTAATTAGATCGCCATCTTCATTGTAATCTTCATCCATTATATTACGGTTATAAAAACACCAGAATTATCCTTATCGTAGGTGTATTGCTTAAATACTGGTAACATGTAATCCGCATTGTCATCTTCTATCCACTTATGTTTAACCATAAGGTCTTGCACTGTTTGTGCAGGATTGATATAGTCGAATCTTCTGCGAGAACTACGTATGAAAGTAAACTCTACCACAAATGGTGCAGTTTTGCCTTTACACATAGCTATAAACTTTTTTTTGTTCTCTTTGTCCTCCCAAAAGGTTTTGCTTGCTTTGTAATACTTCTGGCAAGAAGCAGATGCTATTGATCGGCCTCTAAAGAAGCTACGACCATTCTTAGATGAAGGTACATTTCCTGGTATAAATATCATATTTTATTCGTTTGGTACGAAATTACAATATTTAATACAAGAATACAACTTTTTACTTAGAATACTTAAGCTGATAATCCAGCCTACCACTAGCAAAAAGTAGCTTTAACTTTTCAATTAAACTTTTAGCTTTATCAACGCCGTGCATTTTAATGAAGTCTGTTAAATCCTTTCCAAACTTACTCTTCTTAACAAAAGAAAGACATATACTGCTATATCTCTTCCTACTTTCTATCATGAATTTTTGTCCAGCACGATCCCAATCACCATTAAATATCACTGTTTTAAATCTTGCTTTTAGCCAATCATATTGCTTTTGTGTTAATTGAACACTTTCAGCTTGAGGGGCCACGGCAGCAATTCCGAGCTCGTATAAAGCAAGTACATCTTTGTATGATTTAGTTACCACTACAAAGTCTCCGCCTTCTTTAGGTAGAAGCTTAATGCCCTGTAATACAGAACAATTCAACATAAACCTATATTTCATTTTAAAAGGAAAATATAGCTTCCATAACTCTCGACCATCCTTCGTTCCAAAGTAATACCCATAAATAGGCATCTTATCACTAGAAGAGCAAAAGTATGCGCCATTTAAAAATACACTCTTTACAGAGAACACTTTACCTTTCTTTAAAGTTTTGGCACCTACCCCTTGAGAGGCCCACCATTCAAACTCTTTTGGACTAAAATCTTGGATTTCAACTTGTATAACTGTCTCTTCTTTTTCTTCAACTGTTGATCCATCATATAGAGTTTTAGCTTCATTTACAACATAGTTTGGCTTCTTAATAATACCGAAGTCATTAGCTATAGTCTCAAGAGCCTTATAATAAGGCACTTTATAAATATGCATCACTACACTAACAAAATTACCATGAAACCCATCACCAAAATCCTTAAAAATAAGTTCCCCCGTCTTGCGGTTTCTGTAGAAACTACAAGTGGGGTTCTTATCAGTTCTTAAAGGGGAGCAAAACAATCCTGATTTAGGATTAACTCCAAGATAATGGGCAAAATAGTTTTCCTCTGAATTTTGGTTAATCAACAATTCCTTCGTCACGTTTGTTGGTTGGAATTCAAATAACATATTTTTATTTAAAGAGGGGCTTTCACCCCTCTATTATTACAAATCTTCTAGATCGAAATCTACATCATCTGCGCCACCGGCAGCAGGAGTAGAAGAACCAGAAGACATTGCTGTTGGTTTAGCACCAGCAACTTTAGCCATTCTTTCTTCTTCGTTCTTGGTAAAGGTTAAACCACTACCTACGAAGTTGGTCTTCATATAAACGTTGTTTGTTTTAGAAATACCTAAGAAGAAACCAGGAAATTTAGCTTCCTTAATGGTTTTGCTGGCGTCGTTTTTGTCTTTCTTAACAATCTCGATCAACTTAATTTGCACTTCTTTGTCAATACCTTTATTGGTTGCTGCGATCATTACTTTACGCATAGAATCCCAATCTTTGGCACCTATTGTTTTTGTTTTAGCTTCAATTTGCTTATCAAGCTCTGGGTTAACAGCTGCAATAATGTGGCGAAACTTAGCCATCATTTCTTCTACAGCTGAAGGGTTTTGGTAACCGAAGTCATTGTCTTTACGCTTAGCGTCGTCTGCTTTAGGTTCAAAGATTGTATCTTCAAAACTACCTTCTTCATTCTCAAACTTGAATTTAAGAACTTTAAAAGTCTGACCATCTTTCTTACTCACTAAGTCATCAACTTCTGCGCCTTTAAACTTTACTGTGTGAATTTTGTTACCTGCTAATTGCGCTACCGCGTTAGACTTACTGCCTACGTTACTATCAATATTAAACATATTATAATTGTTTTGTGTTGTTAAAAGTTAAAATCGAATTCAAAATCATCTTTTTTTCCTTGACCTAAGCCCTCTAACACCACATTCTTAATTTCTAAGTCTGTTGGTAATACTACTTTAGGTTGTTCCTTTATTGGAACAATATCTATATTTTGGCCTACGGGAACTAGTCTAAGTTCTCCATTACCGTGTTTTGTGAAAGTGAATTCTTCACCTATTGCTTTTAAAGCGTCACCTTGCTTACCTTTACAAGATAATGTCATAGCTCCTGTTACCAAGTTACCGCCTTTAGAGCCAGTAATACTAGGGTTTAACAATGCTACTTTATTACCTACTATTTCAAGGACAAGCTTCTTACCTTTATTCAGTTCTATCTCTAAAAGATCTAAAACCTCTTGGTTAAGTTTAAGAGAACTTCCAGTTAGAATGATATTCTTTCCATCAGTTGACACTTCATCAGCTTTAGCTTTTTTAGCTGGAGCCTTCTTCACTTTCTCTATCACTGGAGCATCTGCTGACACTCCGTTCACTGTAACGCTTACTACTTGTTGTAATTCTACATCAAATTCTACGTCAAGACTAATTTTCATTATATTTCCACCCATTTACGTTAAACAAAAAGACAGGAGATTGCTCTCCTGTCCCCATTATTATCCTTCGTTATACTCGTTAATTTTATCAATTATAAAGTTTAAGTCATTTGGAATGTTTCTTTCTTCAAAACAACCTCTTGGGGTCTTAGAATTACTCTTGATACCATCATTAGTTATAAACGTGAATTGTACTTTACCTTCTTCGTCTTCAAACACGTCTGTGAAAAACACATAAGTGAACAAGCCCTCAGGTTTTAACTTTTCTTTAATAAACTTAGAAGAAGTTTTGATTATACGCTTTTTACCACCTAAATCATCAGTGTCTTCCAACTCATCGTGGAACATACACACTACGTTGAGATCTTCTCTCATATCGCGAGCAGCTTTTATCATTTCATAAAAGTGAGCAGCTATCTCGGTGTACTTATCCCAGCTCTTTTCTAGAGCTCTATCCATTAGCTCAAATGCAGTTAGGTATTGCGCATCATCTAAAATCACTGTTTTGATCTCCGGGCGTTTATTGTTAACGTGCTCAAGAATTTTAACAATTCCCGCAACATTACTCGTTTCATAATAGTTCCCTTTTACTTTGTCATCCTTTACAGAAATATACTTCTTTTTCCATCCTCGGATTGGAAGCGGTTTGCTACCAATGTTAACGATAAAGGTTTCTGCTGGATTCAAATTCTCTATACTAGTTGACTTACCTTGACCACTATCCCCTGCTACTGCAATTAAATTACTCATTTTGATTGTTATTTTTTGTGTTTCTATCTACTGATCTCTTCCTACAAATATACATCTAAAACACTTCATAATCAATCTTGACATTCTGCTCATTTTTACAGGGTGAACATCATCCCTGATTTTTTCTCATCATCATCTACAGCGTCCACCTTGGCAACTACGATATTAGCATCAACGTCTTTATAGCCGTCAATAGTCCTAAATCTCTCGTAATCCTCCAAAGATATTTCGTCTGGCTTTGGCAGCTCTCTCCAATATCCGATTGTACCAAAGAAGTTAAGAGGTACGACCTTATCAGCCTCACCATATCTATTCTTCAATACTACCATACTTCTAAAGTACTCCTTGATTATTTTAATCTTGTAGTCTCTATAGCTTGACATTTTCTCTCTATACGGATTAAACAACGCCATCACAATTTCAGCATCCTCACTAGGAGTACCACTATCCTTTAAATCGTCTAGTTGTAACTCTTGCATATCGCCCTTTCTTCTATCCATAGAAGATGATTGTCTGTTCACTTGCATTAACACAACCGGTGAGAATCCACACTTATTTCTAAATTGAATTAGATAATTACTGCTCATATCAATCGCATCCTTCTTGCTCTGACCTGCCATCTTCCTTATTAAACCAATATGGTCAATAACTACTATGGTGTATTGGTCTTCCACATATGGGGTATAGATTTGCTGATGTTCAGTTGTAGAAAAATCACCGTTTGCTTCGGCATACGTCTTTAAGTGAGCGTACAAACCATTACATGTCAAACCTTTATCGTAGATGATTAAGTGTTTTTGCACCAATTCAAGCCACTCTCGGGTTTTCATTACTAATTCATAATCCTCGTCACTTATGATGCCATCTCTCGACAGTATCGTATTAAATGTTACTTCCCTACCAAAGGTTTCGTACATGTAAAGCGAAGCTATTTTTGCTAGCAACGTTTCACCTGTCATCTCCAATGAGTAGTAAATAATCTTCAACCTCTCATCACCCAACATAGACATTAATTGTCTATATATGTATGTGTAGAGGACAAAGGTTGTCTTACCAGATCCAGTGGATCCAGCAATAACGGTATACATAGATCTCTGCACTCCGGCAATAATCTTCTTCAATTTTGGTAATCCAATATCGAGTCCAATATTTTTACCATCCCTTCCTCTCAATATCTGAGAGAATAACCTATCAACTGTAGTTTCCACTTATACTAAATCATTTTTGTCAATTTGAGTAGAGAACTTCCCTACCTTATCATCTTTCATCATTTGTATATGTTCGTTCCACTTCTGAGAAGCCAGGTATTCTATTATACCAAATTGTATTAAATTATTATCTTTAGCAAACCGCAAGGATTGCATTACCAACTCATGTGTTTGAGCAGAATGTTTTATTGCTTTACAATAAGCAAAGAAGAAATCATCAGAACTGAAGTATCCTCCTTTGGTTATATTTCTAGCAGGCAACATTTTACCATCAGTCATATAAAGATGCGATGGATAAGCATTAAACATCTCCAAACCAGCTTCACCCGAAATCTTGAAATATTGTTTCTCAAACGTAACCGAGAACTTAATATCATCAATACTTGTAGCTTCGCCCTCTTTGGGAATGTTATACTTAGCATCAAGAACTTTTTTATTTTTTAAAGATGTCAACATATCACGAGGAACACCTGTTTTAGTACATTCATTAATATATCTCATAAATAGCTGCGGCCTTCCCTCAGGCTCCTTAGCTACAAACAATAATTTTATGAACATCCACTCATCAGCTGTCAACCCCCATCTACATAATACATCCATTTCCCGGTCTACCGAAATCGAAAGCTTTTCCATTTTATTTTAAAACCTAAACATTACTGGTTTATCAAACTCCTGCTTAGTCTTATACTCTTCACCATTTAATAGATGACCAAGTTGATCCTCCATTATAGTTAAATACTGTAATCCCTTAGCAGAATTCTTAAACCACTCCTCTTCCATCGTACCCTTTATCACTAAAGTATAGATTTCAGACTCTTTATCACCCTCTTTTCTTATCGATCTACCATTCTTCTGTTGTTTAGCTATAGAAGAACTATTAAACGATAGGGTGATGGATACACTCAAGCCTTTGATATCAGCGCCTCTTTCTAATGCTTTAGCACTATTAAGAACACCCTTTTCAGCAGCGTTGAATTCCTCCATTACTTTTTCCCTTTTCTTCTTGGTTTGACCACTGTGCATCACTACGCCAGTTTTAATCGCTGCTGCCATAGCCTTGGTTTGACTAAAAGTAATTATCTTTTTGTCCTCTCTATGGGCTATAATTATATCAGCTATCCTCACCTTATCTGGGTGATTCATTACGAAGTCTTTTCTACCTTTTAAGGCTCTAATAAATCCCATGGCATGCAATGTCACGTCTTTAACATTATTTCCAGTATTCTTAGCGAATGCTAGTTTGATATTATAGTCGCTAACACAGCCCATGGCAGTACCAAAGTCGTAGTTGAAGTAGGAGAAATGATTAAGGAAAGCTCGGTTGTGTTTGTTATACTCGGTGAGATCGACTTCTAAAAGTATTTTATACTCTTTGTAATCCGCTAACCACTTATTTGCTAAGCAAGTTGCAAGGGTTATCTCGTCACAAACTGGAGCATAACTTTTGATCAACACTTCTTTACCATCTAAACGATTAATCGTTCCAGTTAGACAAAGAAGAACTTTATACTTGACCAGCTCAAACACCTTAGAAAAGGTGTCGGCAGCATACTCATGTACTTCATCACATACCATCAAATCACATTGTAATGTAGCTTTAATAGCGCTGTTAATGATCATCACTTTAACACTTTGTACCAAGTTCCACTCGGCAAGTTGTAGTAACCACTGACCTTTTAAATAGTCAGTGGGCACAATAACTAGGATACTAGCATCTGGTTTCTTTTCTATTAATCTCTTAATTACCTTTAGAGCAATCCTGGTCTTTCCAAACCCGGTGGCTGCAAGAATGGTGCCTCTTCCGCCCACTTTCTTCCAGTTGTCTATACAAAGGTCTTGTCTTTCGTCTCGAGATATATTAACCATAGCTTTAGAATAGAGCGAGTTGTTCTGGCTCTAATCCTTTTATTACGTCGTTAGCCTTAGATATGTAGTAGGAATAGTTAATTCCATATTCATTCATAGGTTTCTTCACGTATTCATTCATTATTTGTATACCGCTATCCTTCTTAACATGTGAATCAGTGAATTTAGTTTCATTAATTCCAGTGTTAGAATTGCGTTTTTCAGTACGCTTTCTCTTCATTAAATATCCTCCTTTACGAGAGGCGTAAAACCTATTAATTTGTTGTTGTTTTTCTTCTTGCCACATCACTTGAAATTGCTTACCTATTTTCTGGAAACTTATAAAATCCCATATATCCGTACTACCTCTTATGGTGTCTTCTACAGGAGTTCCTTTACCAAAATAGTCTATTAATGCTTTAGATACAATAACGGAATCTAATCCTTTACCTAATCTAGAATAACTAATAAACATACCTTTCATCTTAACACAACTATCTATGAGCTTAGCCGCGGCGTCGCTCTTAACATAAGAATAGTTATACTCAATCCAATCAGCAGGTGATGGCCATACAAGCTTATCTTTCAAGTCACTATAACCCGGAACATAAACCTCTTCATCTCCCTTTTTATAGGAGTAGCCTTTCTTATAAGCAACATAATCATTCACTGCAACAATTACAATCTTTTCATAACTAACGTGTTCTAACTCCATCCTACTGACAGCTTCCCATTCTTTACAGAATTGGTAATACTCGTCTAGTTGACTTCGTTTAATCCTCATGGTAATACCATCAGTGTTAGAAGAAATACATTGTATACCAGCTAATTCACAGCGTTCAATAAGCATTAATAAGAATAGTTGACCATTAACACAAATGCCAATGTTAGCCTCTGGACCATAATAAGGACCATACTCATTTCTTAAATGCCCAAGAATACTATTCAGTGCTAGTTTATAGGTTTTATCTTTTACCGAAATCTTATTACGCTTAGCTTCCAACCTAAGTGCTTTTAATTTTCGTAATACAGTTAGGAATGCCTTCTTCATACCTTTTGGTGCAAAGTTCCACATATCAGCCATTGTAGGATACATACCGGCAACATCCGAGTCTACAATAACATATTCGTCATCTTCAACATATATCCCTGGTTTATTAACGGAATGCAATCCACCAATACCATAAGCATGTTTTAGTTTATTTATAATTACTGTACCATGCGTGGGCGTACCATTTAAAGTATTCACTCCCGCGGCATCAAGAATCATGTTTGCATAGAATTCTCTAACTTTCTTTAGATTATCAGTTTTAAACTGAATTTCATCTAATAAAAAGTCTTTAACTACAATAGTATCATAGTTTTCACGAAATTCCATTAACATTTTGGCGTTACTAATGTGCAACTCCTCACATATATATCTAGTAAAGATATCAACACCAATACCAACACCGTCTTTACTTATACATTGGATTCCAAATTCTTTCTGAATGTCTTTTCTTAACTGTAAATCGTTTTTCATTAATGATAGCAACTCCCCAGTGCTATCTATATCATTACCACAGTAGTGTATCAAACTATTAATGTCGTTCACACCAATTGGTTGTTTCCAGTCTACTTCCATTTCTTTCACATTCCTATAACACATAGTAACTTGAAGAGACTTTAACCCAACTCTTAGTGCTTTACTCGCCATCATAGTCATTAAGTCTATTGTAGTAAAGATGTTTGCCCACTTATATTCATTCCAACTAAATACATCGCCATTTATAATCTTATCTGATAATTTAAATGCTGCTTCAGTGGTGACTAAGTAGTCTCCTTTAAGAAGTTGAACAGATTTCATTATCATCATATTAATGATGGGGGTGTCATAGTGGGAGCAATTATAGCCAACAAAAGCGTAACTAGTATCTTTAAAGAAAGCTATCAAATCTTCTAGATCATTCCTTCTTTCACTTATCTCAAACGTAATGTATTTACCACCTACTATTTTGCAACAGCAAATCCAGCAGTTTTTTAATACCTCAATATCAAAGAGAACTAGTTTAAGCTTCATACTAATTTAATAAAAAGTCTTGGTTTGCACTCACTTGTTCAATTTGTGTTTTACGCAAATTCCATTGACCAATATGAAAACTCACCTCATCCTCAAGAGCAAATAACAACTTACTCCTTAGAGTACGTAGTTGCTCTGTTGTTAGGGTACTATATTTCATACTCTTAAGAGCTAACATAGATTTTAATTCACTATAATTCAAGCCCAACGCATTGAAATATAGTTTTGCATCAGCAGGTAAACCTAATTTAGATTTAACTATAGATGTCCTATCTCCTTTTTTATCTGATTTAGAGAATAACTCGTTGAACTCCTTCAACTCCTGCTTCTCGAACCACAGGCCTTGTTTTAAGATGAAAGTCAATGTAATATGACTTCGATCAAATCTACCCAGCTTATCTAATCCACCGTCAATAACTAAGTTAACCGGCAAGTTCTGAAAATCAGAATTTGTAGTCATTAGAGTTCCTATACGTAGGTCGTCTAATTCAATTGATGTAAGTGATGCCTTACTTATAGCGCTTCTAAGGGCATCTACAATGGCAAAACGTGTAGTTTTACGAGATTCTGCATCTCTGTAAAATAATTCTACTCCGCAACGATCACGTTGATCCGAGATTTCTTTTAAAAGGTTAACCCTTCCTACGAATTTCTTATCTGTGTTGTATAACATAGTATGGCAATGCTTATAGGCTTTACGAAGCTGAGCTTCTGTGGCATCTACTAAGCGAAACTCATCTTGAGTGAAATTGCCTTGGGCATCTCTCTCTTTTGGTCCTTTCCATACGAAATTGTTTATATCGTTTTTACTTCTATCAAAAGCGGCAATTAGTTTGTCTCCGAATTCTGTATTCATCTTGAGTGTATATATTTTTAATTGTTGTTGTTCGTAAAACAACCCTGTAGTCTAGCACGACATGTATCTACGTATCGCTTAGCGAATTTTCGTTTGCTCACCTCGATGTCGTCATTCCACGCTACACTCTCTATATTATTCAATTTTGCAAATGAAGCGGAGTGTAGCTTTTGGTGTTTAACTTCTACTAAGTTGTCGATCCCGACAGCTATAGCAGAAGTTATAGGAAGTAGTAACCAATTGTATGGAATACCAGCCTTATTTGTAAACACATGAATACAAATATGTGGTCTTTTCTTATTGGAGTCATTCTTATCTGTTATGAATAATAAACTTCCTATTTCAGCTTTCATATTAAAGCTATCATTGTTAACATTCCCATTACTGCTGGAATATGCTAGTGTAATCGTGTTGCGCTTTAAGGCGCCTTTATTAAATTGTCCTAATCATAATGATTATAAACATAAATCACCTTCACAGGTGCTGTATTATTAAGTTATAATTAACTTTTCCTTTTCAACGATCCGATCGCCGTTGATGACGTGCGTAATGGGAACAAAATCTTGAAAGTAGTTAGCAGTATACTGATAGGGGTAAAACTCCATATCCTTAGTACTGTACCAACTGTCTCTACCTGCTTGAACAAACTTATAGGATAGGAAACCTTCCATACCTATAGCAAAATCGGGAATATTCCAATTAGGACATTTAGTACACATGATGTACTGTTTAATGTTGTCCATGTTTTGAAATACATACGTGATGTATATTCCTTCTCTTATTGCCAGCAGCTTCGCTTTTATACAAAGCGGACTTTGTTCCTCATTCATTACTTTACGTGTTTATTTGTACTGACTCCGAAAGTCAGCATGGTCATGATAATACCCTGTTAAATTCAGAGTACCATTCATATAACACATGATATACGTACCAATTTCTGGGTTAGTATCACCAACTACAAACTCTAACTTATGCTCTAGTTGATGCAATTGGCCATTCCACCTTACTTTAGCCGCTTCCACATGTTTAATATAACCTCTACCACCCTTTGCGAAGCCTATTGTTTTAAAATACTCTTCATCAAACATGTCTTTAAATTTTAACTCCAGCGAGTAACTTACTAATAACAACGTTTACATCGGCAGGAAAGTCTTGAGCTCTCATCCATTCCAAATAATTTATGTTATCTAAAACCTTAGCACCTTTATGTTTTCCAAATGTAAATATTATATCACCTTGTTTATCTCTGCCAAATTTACCGGTGAGATCAATCGGTCTTTCCCCGTAACTAGAATAAGAAGCTAGTTCTTTAACTGTTATAGGTAGTCCCGGATATTTTTCGTACTGTGCTTCTAACACATCAATAGTTGCTTGCACATCTATCATTGCTGCATGTGCTCCTTCAAGAGATTTGCCAGTATAAAATTTATGAGCCGCTGTAAGCGTACGTGGTTCTTCTATAGTAAAGATGTTCTTAACATCTATAAAGTCAACCTGTGTGTAATCATAATGAATATTAGCACGATCGAATTCATAAAATATTATAGGTACATCAAACCTATTAGAATTGTAACCACCTATATCACAATTTTTAATCATGTTATAAATTTCAACACTTTTCTCTTTAAACGTAGGTTTGTCTTTCAACATCTCATTCGTATAGCCATGAACAGCACTTGCCTCTTCACTAATAGCTACCTCTGGATTAAATAGCCATACCATGTGAGCTTTACTACCATCAGGGTAGTGCTTGATCACACACATTTCTATAATCCTTGCAGTAATTACTTCTTTACCACTTGTCTCTAAATCAAAGAAACATAACGGCCTTTGTAATTTCAGTCTTTTCATTTATTAATCTTGTTTGATTTTAAATAATCTGTTTTTCTTTTTCAACTCTTCTCTAATTATATCAAAAATGTCAAAGTGTGCAGGTAGGGTTAGCTTTTTGCTTAATCTGTCAAACTCGTAGTTTGCGATTATTAAATCCTCTTTATCTGTCACTGTAAACATTCTATATGATAAATGTCGAAGTTGTTGTGATATTCTCATAGATAGTAAGTATAATACTCCTATGTATAAGAATGCTATTGTTATAGCGGTAATTGCGATGTAAATTGTCATTTCATTTTACTAATTCTATATATCATGTAACGTTCTACTCTGTCTATAAAAGCATCAAACTTACTTTCAATAACAGTGATGTTAAGATCGGCTCCGATGGAGTAGAAAGCTTCATACATATACTTAGCGTCTGTAGGCGACATTGTAGCCATAGTAGGAAATACTAATAAGAACAATTCTAGCCAATGAATTTCAAAACTTTCCGGGTCTACAGTTGTATTCTTTATACATGAAACATACCCGTATTCGTTCATACTAACTTTGTATGTAGGAAATATGGTTTTAACTGCACTTAACACCTTTGATTGCATTGTTGGAGTAAGACTTAATGCCTTTACTCTTAAGAACTCTTTCATCTTCTGACTGCCTCGTTAATATCGATAGTTTCTCCGAATTGATCTTTACAGTACCACTTTTTACCTTTACACTTCTCACAACTCTCATCTTTAACAACAGATGCTGTGAACTCTTTAAAAAGTTTCTCGCTTTGGATGAAGTTACTCTTAGTAAATCCACATCCAAAGCATACAAACTTTAAAAAATTGCCTATTCTAAAACTTGGCATAGTGTATTAAGTATAACATTTGCTGACGAATACCGTAGCTACGAGTTAAAAGGTTAACTGGACTTCCCTGTTTAATCAGGTCCACCCCTCTAAGTTGTTTCTCCAGTTCGAACTGTCTAGCTCTGCCTTGTACCATAGCATTTTCATCAGCAACTGCTATAATGGCATTTTTTAAGTCTTCAAAACTTTCAGCAGCATTAACTTTCTGGTATTTTTCTAATTCAGACATTAACTAACATTTTGTAGATGCAACTGTCACTTTGATAAGTTTCCACGTTGCTCTTGTTTAAAATTATTTCTGTTTCTAAGGTTACACACACGATTTGGTATGTAGTGAGATCATTCAGAATGAATGCCTTAGTCATCTCTTTGGATATTGAAACTTCCGGACCATACTTGATTGCAAGAAATTCTACATAAGCTTTAGCTAAAGACACAAAAAATGGATCTTTATATAAGTAAGGTATTTGTAGACAATCAGCACACATTTCCATACTCACACACTCTAAGAGGTTAAATAAGGGGTTATTGCCAGGTTCATAGATTGTACCAGCTACATTCTCTTCCGATAGTAATATCGAATTCTTTTGTAGTAATACCATAACACCTTCATCAGATGCTTTCTCCCAATCTATTTGAGAATGTAAATACTGTAACGCTGAATGTATTTCTGACATGTGGTTGTTTAAAATTTAGCTTGTTTATTTAAAAATTTAAATGGTGCATGAAGACCGAATATCTTATGCTCTTCGTTACAAAGTATAATTGTAATTTTCACTATAGTATATAAGAAAAACAGAGGCCATATAGTTAAAGCAATAACTGCAAATAGAAAAGTATGTTTGTAACACCAATCATAGTCATTGTTCTCTTTTACCCAACAATATGTTTTATCATAATGATAATATCTGCACTCCCAACTCATAATACCTTCTTTAAAGAAAGCATATGATACCATAGCTAACACTAACCAGCCCAGTATAAATATAAAAGTTATCATTTGTATTTAATTTTATAATAAGCTATTACACCTATTTGTACAACACTAAACCCATTTGTAATCATAAGTGGTAAATTTTTAATCAAAATACCATACATTAGAAAGCAACTTAACGCTGTAAGCAATGTTGCTATAAACGGGGTGGTCATTCCTACTGTACTTTTAGTCTTTATTACATTAATCAATTGCGGAACATAAGCTAACACTATCATAATAGTTGCTATATTTCCTAACATCTCCGTCTTTGTCATATGCAAAATTTAAGAGCAGCCTCCTAAGAGACCGCTCATTTATATTTATCGTAAATCAATTATTGGAGTTCCACCACCTACATAAGTAGGTTGTACACCATTCCAGCGCTTGATCTTCTCCATTTGAATTAACAAAGGTGTTAAATTTTCTTGTGCCTTCTTATTGTAATACGCAATACCATCAGCTTCTGCCATTTTTGCTTTGGCAGCACCTTGGGCTTGAGCTACAACCTTCTTCGCTTGAGCTTCAGTTTCTCTTAATTCATTTTCACGTTGGATAGCCTTTTGAGTTGCTCCAATTTTAGATGTAATAGAGTTCTTTACTGCTTCCGGATAACGAGGAGCATTTATTAAAGAGACACTCTTAATAATTATACCGTCTGGTGCAAACTTAGCTTTCACTTCTGCATTCACCTTATTCATAATATCATTAATACCACCATTAACAAACCTATCGATATCCACGCCAGGCCCATAATGGTTCAATGCATCGTTTATACCTTTACGGATGACAATTTGACGTAGTTCATCCAAATCGTATGGATATTCAGAATACGTTTTCCAAGCCAGAGCAGGGTTAACAGCAAACTCAATACCTAAATCAACACCAATAGTTAAACCACCGTTAATAGGAAATTCGAAACCTTCATCATGCTCAGAACCTTCACGTGAATCTTTAGTCCATGCATAATTTACATTATGTACTGGATAAACGATCATGTCAGAACCAGGGCCATAGAACTGATATCCTGTACTGTAAGGTTTGTGCTCAATACCTTTATCGCTAAACAAATAGTTAGCTTTGATAGCTATCTCTTTGGGACCGACTTTGGTGACATTGCACGTCATAAACATTGTAATTAATACTAATACTGCTACTATTCCAATAACTTTAGAATTTCTCATCTTCTTTTTTAAATGGGTTTTGTGTAAATAATAATGTCTTCGCACTTATGATTAAAAACGTAAGAGCTGCAAAGAGTGCACCTACATTCATTACAGTACTTGCTGCTGATAATGCAATCACTACAAATTTCATTGTGAATAGCATACATACTATCCAAAACAATATTAAGTAGAGCCTACTCATTATACAGGAGCTACTATTTCTTTTAACTTACCAGCTATATTACTGTTACCAGCAATTAACGCTGCATAATTTTCGTTTTTAGCGATAGCTTTGTCAACTTTCTTTTGGTTACTTATAACCTTCTTCTCTGCTTCAGCATTAATTTTCTCAAATTCCTCAATGGCTTTGTGAAAACTAGATAATGCAGAGGTACTCCTACTTGCTAAACTCTTTCTGAATATAGCGTAAATGAATCTTCTGATCATGATTTGTTTTAATTTAAACTTGTTGTTAGGTATTTATTTTCTTCCAACCAACTCTTAGGTGCTGCTAATAATGTAAAGCATTGAATAATATTCTGATTCTTTATCTTAGAAAGGTGATTGCCTTCTTTTTTAAAGATGTCTACTTTAACAGTAATAGTATCATGCAAGTAGTAAGTTCCTGGAATGTTAACATACACCTCCACTTCATAAACAAAAGCAGAGAAGGCTTTTAACACCCTCCCGTCTTTGTTTTTATAAAATAAAGCTTCATCACTGTTCTTACTACTGCGTTTTGCCATTAGTCTATATGAAATAATCTGCCATTGTAATAGCACTTAGCTATTTGTGGCTTATGAGTGTCATCAACACTCCGGTTACCAATTTGGAAAAAAGTAAATAAAATACTCTTAACTTCACTTGGTTTCGCATGGTAAGTGTAAGTTGATTTAAATTCAACACTCTTATCTTTGTTCTTTAATTGAACAGATAAAAGGTGTTCCACTTCATTACGTTTTGGACGAGGTATTTGAGAAGTTGGTCCCTTTTTACCAGTATGAACCTTTTTTAAAGCAGCACGCTCTTCAGGGGATTTACTAAAATTAGGAGTAGTAGCAAAGATGGGCCTTGTCCCTTCTTCAATCCGCTCTGCTTCGGTTAGTTGATTGTAGGGTTTTGGAGCAGGTTTAGCTTTTCTTACGTCTTTCTTGCCTGCTTGATTTTTAATGTTAGCCATTTTCATTTTGTTCTTTTTTAATTTATTGTTACTAAGTGATTGAAATCTCGCACTAAAGCGAGATGGTTACAAGTAAAGACTTTCTCGCTATCAGCGTAGGAAGTCATAGTACAGACCTTCTCGTCAACAGCAAACCATGGGTTTGTCATATTAAAGAATCGCCTGTCTATTTTTAATTCGTAGTTCTCTTTAAAATACTTATGTGCAGTACGGAATTCATTAATAGATTTAATTTTAACCCTAAATGGAAACTTACTGCCATACTCTTTTTCGGTCTCTAAGTAATGGGCATGTATTGGTACTGAATGTTTGATGTTCCTAGTAGTAAACTTGTATCTACTAACATCAAAATAAAACAAAACATTTTGACCAACATCGTTAATGATTAATTTTTGAAATTTCATTGGAGGTATCTTACCCTCTATGATAGATGGTATAAATAAACTCCTACTTGAATCAACTCTCTTTTTAAGATCGAGTGATCCAAACATACTAAGATCACTTTTCTTAATTTTCGACAACAGCATGCATTTTCATCCCTTCTGGTATTACACCACCTTTATTTTCATTACACTTCTGACACATAGGTTGTTTATTACTAAGTTCCTCTGATCCACCAGCACACTTTGGCATAATATGATCAACAGTCATTAGTTCAAAATCCTTAGTGTACACATCAATGTGTGAACTGTTACCTCGCTTTTGTTTCGCTTCTATAACATGCACTCCCATCTTCCCACATTCGAGGTTGGCACACACGGTGCCTTTGTGATGAAATACTGTCAATCTGCGATGCTCTTTGGCAAAGTCTGTTTGTAGAAATTCAATACCTAACGACTTGACTGGTATATACCCGTGACCGATTTTCTTTGGTATCCCTAATAATAATTGTCCACTCATATGTAAATTGTTTTTTGCTCTTACGAGCGACTAATTATTGATTCTTTGCTTCAGTGTAGATCTCTCTAGCTTTAAGCAGTAATTCGATTGTATCTTCAAATTGATCATCACTCATGTCTAGAATGCTAGATATACCATCACTGCATATATCACTTAAAGGTGATGAATACGACGATCCGTTTGTAGTTACATCATCAACATCAAGGTCACGATCAAACTCAATTGTTAGTCCATACCCTAAGGCTGATACTAATTCAATCTTTTGTAAATTGGTTACCAATGTTACTTGTAACTCTTTCTTTGCAGCAGCTGCTGTTCCTCTAACTGTTAGGGCCATTTTGTTTACTCGTTAAATAATTTATCCAAATGATCTATCATGTCCTTAAATCCATGTTCCTCTGCTCCAATCTTTTGAATAAATTCTTCATTCTCCTTTTTGTACTTTGTAAACATATTAGATTGCATAAGCTTAGAGTAGCCGACATTAGCTATTCTATCGCATAATTTAATAAATACCGCACGCTTATCAGCTTTAATGCCGGCGTAATATTTATCGTTTGCTCTTTCACTTCTTGTTCTACCCTTTTCGTTACTCAGTGCATATACTATATTAGCTACATGTAACCCTAAAGTTTTAAGTAGCTCATTATAGGAAACACGAGTATCTTCAATCGTATCATGACACCATCCAGCAGCTTCTAAAATTTGATTCATGTTAGGATCAAAATGGTTGATTGCAAATCTTTTACAAGCCTTAACTACAAGTTGTAGATGGAATGTATAAGGTAATTCCTCATCATAAAAGTGGTTGGTTGAGTTGTGGGCTTGATAAGCAAATTCCTTGCCTATTTGTGAAAGAGGTGTCGAAAATGGGTTATCACCACTCATTTTACTTACATTTCATGGAACCAGGCTTCGTAAAGGCTGCACTTCCATTAGTTTTGTTTGCGTTGGACATATTTATGAATGCAGATTGCGCGATCGCTAATCTTTTCAATGCCCTTTTTAAAAATCGTTTGCTTGCCATAATTTTGTTATTTTATAATTTTAACACCATCCTGTGGTGCACCTAGTTCATCCTCTTGAAATGTATCAAGATCTACATAAGATGTATCGCTTGGAAATTCAAGTCCATTACATCCTTCTATAATAGCAATTGCTTGATCTTGACTAATCACTCTTTGAGAATCTCTTTTTGTTAACTGGCACGTAGCAATTAATGCTATAATAACCAATGCTATTATCCAAAATAATACTTTAAACAGCGTGTTCATCTATCTCTTTTAACACAGTTACATCCAATAGTTCTTTAATTCCAAACCTTTTCAACTCTCTAAGTACTATATTGTATGAACCTGTAAGATCATGAATCTTTTGCAACCTGTCTACAAAAAATTCATCGTCAACATCACTTCTTGTAAACTCATACTTACTAGAAAGATGTTTAGCTACACCAGCGTAGTCATCTAAAATATCGTCTATTGAACAACCATTATGTTTATTCAATGCAATTTCTTTTACTACTTCCACTGGAAGTACTCCGCCTACAATACAACATTTTTCACTATGTAAGTTGTAATATTGCGGACCGTTACCATCGCTTTCACCTAAGCATCCTTGCTTTTTTAAGGCTGTAACAGCATCATTAAATAATTCTTGCTTCTTCATTTTCTGTAAATTTATACTCCAATCCTTTTCTCCTTGCATAGTCTCTACACAATCTTAAAAATCCGGTAACAGTATTAGAATTATCATGCATTGACTGCATTTCTAACAAAAAAGCTAAATCCTGACCTTCACCAATTAAATTGTATTCTGTTTCAAGGTAATTGATCATTAATGTAGCTTCTTCTCTATGGCCAGCAGTATTTTTACGAGCCCTTTCAAACAAACTTCCTATTGAAGCATTTACAGCATAGGTGTCAACTTTCATATCTACCATTTTTTGTAAAAACTCTTCAGGAAACAACTGACCTACTACGCAACGTAGTTTATCAGGTGTATAATAAGAGCACCTTTGATTACCATGATTATCATCGTACTTTGAAAGTGCATCTTGAACAATTATACCTTCAACCATCTTATTGAAGATTGGTTGATATTTTTCTTTATTCACATCAAAAAAATTAAGAGAGAGCCAAAGCCCTCTCTAGTTTATAAATACTTAGCAACACTCTCCCATGTAGTATTTTCATCAAATACTATGTCAGCTTGACTAGGTTCATCAACAACAATTTCACCGAGTAGATGTAAAATATGACCTTGATTGATCTTATCCCACTTAACTTCAACAGCTCCATCGTCAATGGTAATTAGGTTGTTCAAATAACTACGCATTTTAATAGCGTCACTTGCACCACTTACATTGAGACTACTCATAGCTAAATCTAAATAGGCTATATTCCTAGAAGGAACGTGTAACGCCATTAAGAATGCTGTATCAGCTTTACTTGCAATTACTTGTGCGTTAGCAATAGTTTCAGGTAGCCAATGTAAATTAGCTTCTGGTTTATTACGTAGCATCCATCCAGCTTTTACAGGCTCTCTGAAACTTGAATAAACAGAACCTCCAGCATCACGACCAGCATAGATACGACATTCAGTGATTACCCACTCAATAGCATCACCCAACTTATCAGGTGTGACATCTAAGTATTCAGCATTCTTTTCGTTTATACCTCTATTATCCCCAGAGTAAACAATACCTCCACCAATATCATGGTAACCGTTCCAACCAACTTTCTTAAATTCATTATCGCTAGTAAGTACCAATCCTGACAAATCAAGATCACTTTTACCATGCCAATGAACGTACATACGGATGGTTTTACCAGCAGGAACTACTTCAACTGTGCCATTTGCTTTACTATCTAAAGTAAGTGAGCTAGCACGGTTGTTTACAGCCATTGGACGGTAATATAAAGAACGATTAATATAAATTCTTTTACCTTGTAGTGGATTTCCGGAAACGGCATTGCCCATTTCAGCCATAATTGCCGATTTAATTCTATCAACTACATTTTTACTTAGTGGAGCTTGCGCTGCATAAGTAACAACTTGTGAAGAACCAGCACTAGCTAATACAGCACCTCTGCCATCACTTGCTTTGTCACGATCAGTGAAATGGTTATAAGCGATGATTAATTGATTAAAGTCTGGCTTAGTCTCTAACCAGATGGTTACAGCTTTTTCCCCAAATACTCTTACACAATGATCTAATCTCCTGGTAAACACACCTCTACGTTTCTTTAACAATTCAAATACTTCCAAAGACTTGCTATTTAACAACTGCTCAACTCGAGAGTTAAAGGTTTTTAACACCTTAGGGTTGTTACGCACTAAATCCGCGTATGTTGCCAACTCTGGATAACACAATACATTTTTAGGTGTACGTGGATTTAAATAGAATAACATTCTCAACCATTTCTCACGATAAGTCTTGAAGCTTTCCTCTAAGTTATAAGATCCATTCAACGTGTTAGACAACACTTCTCTTTGTCTAGCTGATGGATTCTTAAATCTAGTATTTTCCTTCAATCCTTCATCACCACCAGAATAGGCCGACCATATCCTAAGGACATTAGTAGCATCTTTTGTTGGTAATATAACTATTGCTTCATTATCTAGATATCTCTTACCTATATAAGCAAGCGTCTCTTTGAACTTTATTTTACTAAAGTCAACAGCAAAGGTATAGCCAATAAACCAATCTACTACCTTCTTATCAAAGGTTGAAAGGCTAGTAAGTGAATAAACTAAATCTGTAAAGATCGAGCTAAATTCACTCTTTGTTAAAAGACCAACTGATTTGTACAAAATAGGTTCAATTTTGAACTCTCTATTAATGTATTCGGCATCTTCTGGACGCCATCTACCCATAGACCAGTAATGAGCCATTGCATTAAGTACAAAAGTTTCATGTGAAATATTCATGACACTTTGTGGAAACCCTTTGTAAATAGGCTCATAACCTCCTTGACCAACAACCTCTACTATCCCTTTTCTTAAATCGTTATAAACCTCATCAAGATAGTCTCCGCTATGAACTATCAAAGCATCAAATAACTCTTTAGTCATAACATAACCATACTTCATCAACTCATGGTTGATTTGGTGTACTAGTGACCAGTTATCGTGTATATGCTCTGCTGGCAATACGAATAATCCCTTTTTCTTTTGGAAAGAAATAAAATGTTTCATCTGTTTGTTTTAGTTTAAATAATAAGTAATCGCGCTAGGTGTAAGTCGTAAAAGGAGTAACCTAGAGCATGTCTAAATGATTAGTAATCGTGAGGGGTAGTTTTGGCATTTTAGTCCCGTAGGACTATAATATAGTAACCCCTCACATGTCTAAATAATAAGTAATCGTGTGTTGTAGTTGTTTAAAGTTTATAGATTTTATGTAGTAACAACACACATGTCTTGTAGTAGAGCCAAAAGGATTCGAACCTATGTTTGTAGCCCTTCCGGCATACTGTCCTAACCTGGCTAGACGATAGCTCCATACAAAAAGATGGTGTAGGTTATTAAGCCCACACCATTATAAATTAGAAGCTTGTTAACAAGGCTTCAAAGAAAGTAATACTTGCTTTTGTAGCATCAAGGTTTGCTTGAGCCGCATCTACTGATTCTTGAGCAGAAACAATACGTTGTACGTAGCTTTTGTTATCGCTAAATACACTAGTTGGATAAACCGCAGTAGCTAAACGCTCTTCAGCTTCTTCTACTTGATTTTCATCATCCACAATTTTTGATTTCAATGCAGCTACTTGACCATCAATAGCACTAATTGACTTACGAGCAATTTTATTTGCTAAAGCCTCATTATCATCACCTTTTAATTTCGCTAATACTTGTTTAACGAATAATCCACCTTTTTTTACTTCTGTTTCAATTGACATAACTTTTGTTTGTTTTAAATACTAATTATTTTTGTTTTACGCTTTGCTTTAATTATAATAGGAGTCTGCATCTCCAGTACTTTTGAATTACTTTCTGTTGACATACTTGTTAAAGTACCATAAGATTTATCGCTTACTAAACCTGTATGATCTACAAAAGGATAAAGGAAACTAAAATCAGTTTCAACATAAGGTTTACGTTGTTCTTCTGTTGCATAAAACAACGGGTTAATTATACCTCTTGTTGAAAGCGTACTTGCAATCCCTTTTATGCACGCAAATACACCATTATCATACGCAACCGCACAGTAACCGTGATTATTTTCAACACGCTTGTTCATAGAGTCGTACACTACAACAATATTACCATGGATTCCTTCTTTCTTAAAAATAGCACCATATGGTATAGTGAACGTAACATCAGTGGTCCCCTTCTTAAAATCCGCACCGTAAATAAAAGTACCAGCAGGATACCTACGTTTACATTCTTCAATGATTGGATTAGAATCTACTAGAGTTGCCCATTTACGAGTAGTGTATACATAAGCGTACCAACTGTTAAGTTTAATATGGCTACCCTTGCTGTCTACCATCTTAACATTACTGTCAATTTCTTTAAAAGTATAACCTTCTTTTACTGTGTATGTATTTCCTACGGCATCAACAAATTTACTACCTATAGGAAACCTACGAATAGCTTCTTCTTCAAGTGAAGTTACACTGCCAATTTGGGATACTTGTTCCGCCCATAAATGTGTACCTCTTGTTGTTGAGTAAACATTAGCCGTTTTGTTACTCATATCATGTGCTTTTTCAACAGGAATATACAGTTTATCAAAATACATTACAATTTGATCGCTACTAACAAAGTCTCTAGCTACAGTGAATGTATATCTATTAGTAAGATCCATAAATTGAGCACCTGCAACAAAACCTTTATTTTGCAGCATTCTAAACCAATAATCTGCACCGGCATCTCTTAAGTTGGCTTTAGGATTTAGTTCACCTGTAAGTCCCGGACCTGGACCATTAAGTCCAACAGGACCAAGGCTGGCATCATAACCTGGAAGGCCTGAAGGGCCTGTAGGATCAGCTGAACCAGTAATAACTTTTTGAGCAATAGTATGAATCTTCTTAAAGCTTCTTAAAGCAATCCAATCATCAAAACCTGAATTTGTCATCGTGTTAACTTTAACAGCAGCTCTGTTAGAATAACCATCTGTTGAAATGTCAGTAACAACCCCTTCTACTCCCATCTCACCTGCACCTTCACCAACTAGTATCACTTCTACACTATCACCAATTCCAATTCCGTCAATTACAAGAGGGGTTTTAGCTTCTACTTTTTTAAAAGTGGTAGCGCCAATCCAATTGTTATAACGTTCACCCACATTAATTAAACCTTCTACTTTAAAGCCTGGTGTACGACCATAGCCTGTATTAGAGACTTCTGTTACTATACCGCTTTTACCAATATCACTACCACCTTGTCCAGCACCAGCTTTAACTACTTTAACCATATCTCCTACAGAGATACCGTTGATGACTAACTTTTTTTCTTCCTTTGGAACAATACTTCTAAAACTATTTGCACCTATCCAATCATCGTGTCCACTATTAGAAACACCTTCGACCTTAATTGCAGGTTTTCCAGAATAAGCAGTCATCGATACTTTTGTAACTTTAAACCTCATACCAAGCTCACTAAATGATAATCCGCTACCACTACTTGAACCTAAAACGTAATCACCCACTTTAAAACCACAAACTTCTAATAAAACTTCTGTTGCGCCAACAGGAACTGGTTTATTTGCTGCTTTATAAGCAACTATTTCACCAACTGTAGCAAATCGCCAAGTATTATAAATATTTGTGTTTTTAAAATTAAAATAATTAGGTTCAAATTCTTGACCATCATTATCTTTTTCAACTACAAAACAATCGCCAGCAGCTGAAAGTTTATAGACATAACCTTCAGACACGTATAATGATTCGCTGTTAATAATAGCTACAAACATACCTTTTCTAAATTCAGTTTGTTTATCTGAATCAAGAGATTTGTTTAGAGCGTCATACTCAACAAACTCATCTTCTAACATAGAATAATTACCGCCATCTCTGGTTGTAACATTTATTTTGTAGCATTTACGTGGTGTTTCATAATGTGAATAACTTTCAACAATACCCACAAAACCACCTTCGTCTGTGCCACCACAATAATATGAGCCTGAACGACCCGTTTTACTTGTACAATCTTTTAATTTTTTATAGGTGACCTTAGCACCTACTTTAAAAGTTTTAACTTCATCTGCCATTTAATTTAAAATAATACTAGTTTAACACCTAAAAAAGAAAAGGAGCCAGCCTAAGCTAGCTCCTAATATTAGGTGGTAAAGAATCTGTTAGTGTGTGTTTTTCCATAAAGTAACACTAACAATGTTGTACCACTTGTGGGAAGGGCTGGGCTCGAACCAGCACACTCATAAGAGTAAGGGTTTCCTTTATCTTAGTAACCACATAGATGTCATCAGAATCCTACAAGGTTGTTATTTTGACCCTCGCGTCTACCATTCCGCCACCTCCCCATTAAAAACACGTTATACAATAAGAAACATCTATGAATTCCGCTTCAAAGCACTGGAGTTATTGCATTAACCAGATATTTCATCGACTAGATTGGGAGCCTTGTTATGTGCGCACACTCCATTTATTCAATAAATTTCCTCAAGGCTTCTATTGCTTATCCACCTCTCTTGTTCCTTTATGTTGTAATGACTATACTCAATAAACTTCACTTATTGCTTTCCGTGTTAATTTTCAAATTTCACCAGCGTTAGCGATGACCCCGGTAGTACTTTCAGCATTCTGTGCATCAGGTTCACTGTACCAATTAAGTCTTTAGTGCGATGCTACATAGCTTTGTTGCAATACTGGTGAAATTATAGCGGGCTCGCCTGGATTCGAACCAGGATCTCGTTCGTGACAAGAAAGTAACCATTTACATGTCTTTATAATCGCAAAGGGTATTGCGCATGCTAACCGTTACACCACGAGCCCGTTTTGTTATTCTTGTTGTTTAACTAACGATTCGCCATAAATCGTAGTAAGATAATTTTTCTTTGTAATACCCTTTTTCTTAGGGTGAGTTAGAATTACAAAATAACGTTTGCCGTTGTATTGTAATGGGAATTTCCTACCTAAGTTGTCTGTAAACATAACAACTTTATTATTTGCTGCTTTAATAGTTTTGGTACTATCTTGACCTGACACTATTCCTGCCAATAGCAAAAGAAGCATCA
>Ga0326734_1000085_pt1 | contig 31303 bp, 11 predicted proteins | sample 15_GP2_1315_FD_207944 | JGI IMG/M metagenome (GOLD analysis project Ga0326734, IMG submission 207944) | Glacier ice microbial communities from Ngari, Tibet, China - 15_GP2_131.5 | ecosystem: Environmental > Aquatic > Freshwater > Ice > Glacier | place: China: Ngari, Tibet | collected 2018-07-18 | reverse complement strand
GATTATTGATTACCCTATGTTTCAAAAGATACTTCAAACTTATTATACACTGGCTAAAACAGTTATCATTCAAGGTGGGGAGTTTAATTTAGGAAACAACTTAGGAGTAATTGCTGCGCGTAGAGTGGAAAGAAACCACAAGAACAAATCTGTAAATTTTGTAGAAACTGCCAAACAACCTAGAAAAGAAAACGGCAAACCTGAACGCGTTATTTACTACACCGACGATGACTGGTGTAGAATCGGCTGGGTTAAAAGTAGGAAAATTCAAGACCAGACATTTTACGAATTCAGACCAACCAGTAACGACATGAGAGGAGGAGGTTTTAAACATGAATTTTCTCAAGCGTTGCAGAAAAACCCTTTGCTTAAATTCAAATACAAATATTACCCATACGTAACGGAAGTTAAAAATGATTTATAAGTCAGTCAGTATAGAAAATGTTATTGCTCGTGTAATTAGAAATACACGCTTTACAGATACTTCAGCAATCAATGATTTGTATGAATGGATTCCAGAAGCTATGGAGCTTTTAGAAACTCAATACGAAATGGAGCCCAGCTTTGAGGACTTAACTATTAAGTTTCACCAGGCTAAAATGCCTTGTGGCGTAAACATTCTTGATGCTGTGGAATACAATGGAAAACGTCTAGCACTTAGCAATACAGTTCGTGACGTGAAGGCAGGGCAACAAGCTAGTGCAGAACCTGTAAATACAACAGTGCTTCAGTCAGTTGTTGGAATTATTGCCAACAGCGTAACAGGCAGATTAAATATTTACACCTCTTTACAGCAAGTCAATTTAGCACCAACTTCATCAAGCAACTTTTACTACACCAAATTAGATTATGTGTGTACTAGCATGAAAGAAGCGCAAATACGTGTGTTCTACAGAAAGGGAGTTACCGACGATAACGGCAACCCAATTATACCGGATAACGGAAATTACAAAGAAGCAATGTACTGGTGGGTAAGGGGTAAACTGATTGGTTCCGGCCAACTGGACGACTCTAAAAACTCAGAAGACAGTTGCTTAGCAAAGTTTGAAATGTATGCCGCCAGAGCAATTGGTGAGATTACTTACCCAAGTATAGACCGTATGGAACTGTTAAAGTCTCGTCAAGTAAGGTTTTTACCACCAGCTAATTTTTGGTCTAACTATAATAACGTATAACCATGGGCCAGAAAGTTATCAAAGGACTTGTCAGCGACAACGATCCAATAAACCAGATAGAAGGAACTTACCCTTTCGCCAAGAACGGAATACAAAACTTCATTAAAGGTTCAGCAACCAATGAGCCTGGCTTTTTACAATCAGCTTGTACCATTCCGTATAAGTACAACGGAATAATAGAAACAGACACGCGTCCTATTATTTTTTCTACAGACAACGTAAACTCCTCTATTGGGTTTTACGACCCCGCTAAAGATGAGTACCAAGTTATACTGAATGACACAATTGCTGGATTCAAACTGGGTTTTAAAACTGATTGGTACATCACAGGCCAGTACCAGAAAAACAACAAAGACGAGTACGAGATTGCTTTCACGGATAAGAACAGCGCGTTTAAGTTTTTAAACTGTACTAAACCAGACGTTAGCAAACCAGATGACTTGTTGTTTTTTCTTAAAGCAACAACACCAACTATGGTTGTTAAAACAGAAGCTGGAGGGGAGTTGCTGAACGGTTCGTACGTAGTTGCCTTAAAATATACTAAACTTGACGGAGCAGAAACTCCCTACTTAATTAGCTCTTCCCCAAGAAGCGTAGTAGGAACAGGAGCAGACGGCGTGTCTGGCAAATCTTTGCGTATTGATCTAACTAACGTAGACTTAAGCTACGACTTTGCTGTCTTTGCGGTTATTCGTAAAGTTAAAGGGCAAGTCACCGTAACAGAATTAAACCCCGTATCTATCAACAGTCAAATGACTTTTGTTTATTCAGGGAATGAAATTGGATTGCCAATTACGTTAGAAGAAGTGCTCATTAAGCCAAAGGTTTATAAAACCGTAGGTACAGTTGGACAGTTAAACGACAGTTTATACATGGGAAAACTGGTTGAAGATGACCCTATCAATTATCAAAAATATGCTAACCTGATTAAAGTGACTTGGGAATCTAAGTTGGTTAATCTGCTAAACAAACCTGAAGAGGTACTATCAGGTGAAGAAAAAGGTATGGGGCATGAAGAAATTTATGCACTGTTTGTTAGATTAAAACTTACTTCAGGCGGAGTTACCGACGCTTTTCACATCCCTGGTTTAGCTCCAAATATTTCAGAAACTGAGAGCTTTACTTCAGGCGGAGTGTCTGGGCTCAAGTTCCAGATTACAGACACCATTAGAACGGTAGTAGGAAATACAGGTACTTGCGGAGTTTGGGAAAACCAAAGCGAGTTGTACCCTAATGATGAAAACTACAATTCTTTGGCTCTTGGCGGAGAAAACTTAAAAGGACAAAAAGTTCGTCATCACAAAATGCCATCTATGCACTTTATGAAAAATGTTGTGTACAGTGGCATACCTGATTATGGACGTTCTGTTTTAGATATTCTTGGTTTAAAGCTTAGCAATGTTATCATTCCTGCAGAGCTTGTAGGTAAAGTAACTGGCTATGAATTGTTGTATGCCAAAAGAACTACCGCCAACATTACTTGTTTCGGGCAAAGCTTATTACTTTATGCTGGTCAGGATTTAAAACTAATCAACAGCAATACTCAAAGTAATTTTTCTTCTACAGGTGGAAACTTTCATTCTTACAAAGAACTAAACGCACTTCGTACTTTCGACGACCCAAGAGACGAGGTTCTTCAAATTAAAAGAGATCGAGTTAGACTACACCCATTTGAGCTGTTGTTTAATAAACCAAGTCTTCCTCAGAATGCTTACTTGTCTCTTCACTTTAAACACAGAGTGGAAAACCCAGTAGAAAACATACTGTCTTTTGGTTGCAACCTGGACATACCCAAAGCAGACAGAAAAGCCAGCGACGTAATTGGTGTGGTTTATAAACTTGACTACATGACTGGTAATGCTCCTTTTGTGGTGAGTCATGCCCAACGATATAAAAAACTAAACAAACTTCAGTACGCTACCAACAACATTAATACCGGAGAATACAACAATGCAAGCTTAGAAACAGCCATAGTGGGGCAGCTTTCTGAACCTGGCCCAGCAGTTTCTACATCCTTTCATGCAATACCTGAAGGAGATAAGCGTTTAAAAGAACTAGATACACGTAGGTATGTAAAGCACGAAGAGACTTATTTAGTAACGCTCAAAGCTTTAAAGATTGATGTGTACCAATCATTTCTTTCACAGACATTGATTGCTACTGGTAAGTTTTTTAAACTAGACGAGGTTCCATCCGCTGTATTTGCAGGAGATACTTTTCCTTGTGAATACACTTATCACACTTACGGTTTAACTTCACCTGTAAACGATGTACCTAGCGGAGCTAATCCAGAATTAATTGGAACCAGAGTTATACGCAGATTTGTTTGTGAGTCTTTTGCAAACATCAACCAACGTTATGAAGAGGTTGGAAACAAGTATTCTTTATGGTGGCCAAAAACAGAAGTAGGCTATTTAACTGCTTACATTAAAAACTTTAATCGTTCTATAGACCCCAATCAATTTGGCTACTCTAAAGACCTTAATGCGCTTAACGAGTTTGAATCTGTGCGGGTTTTTAATCCTGCTCAAAATTTCAATAGCTCATTTCCATACAGAGTGCATCGAGGGGGTAAAGCCAAGAAAGAAGGGGTAAGCAAAAACTGGAGAACGCTATTGCCATTAGATTATTACGACATGCCTAAAAACATGGGCCCTGTTGTAAACCTTGTAGGGATGGATGATAAATTGCTTATTCACATGCAAAATTCTTTGTTTGTTACCCAAGACAAAACCAAACTGGAATCTGATGTACTTAGTATTACGCTAGGTTCAGGAGATATATTTCAATTTGAACCTCAAGAGTCTTTAGGAACTAAACTTGGTTTTGCCGGCACTAAACATGACCTGGCTTGCGTACTTACGCCAATCGGTTACATATTTCCAGATAGCAGCATGGGCAAATTATTCATTTATAAAGACGGTTTAAAAAACTTTGGTGTAGGGGTAGAAAACTTTCTTGGTGACTATTTAACAATAGATGATGTAAATCCTTTTATTGGTAATGGCATTACTATAGGTTACGACCCACAATATGACAGAGTATTGCTTACTGTAAAAAACAAAGCTTTACCGGCAACTATTCAGGTGGTACCAGGGTTCAAAGAAACTCAACAATTTTTTAACACGCTAATTTCTGGACAATCTATTGTTTATAAAGATGGAAGATTTCAAAAGTTTTTAGGTGTAAACGCTACGGCTTTTAACTGCCCAGTGCTGGCGATTATAACTTTAGTTTCAACTAACGGAACTGTTTTTGAAAATGCTATTGCACTTACTTATGCTGCTAAAATAGTTGCTTCAGGAATTACTGGGGGTAAATACACTTACTTTATTATATCAGGTAATGTAAACAATGCTTTTAAAATATTACCTAGTGGGGACATTGTAGTTAACGACGTTAACCTTTTAAACTTTGTAACTCATCCAGTGTACACTTTGGGAGTTAAAGCAGTTGATATAAGCGGCATAAGTGCACAAGCAAACGTAACTATAAACGTTATTGCTGTAGCTAAGCCAATTGCAATTAAAGACTATGAATTAAGCTTGTCAGAACTTTCTCCAAATGGAACTATAGTAGTTCAAATAGCGGCGACAGGTGGAATGGCGGCTTTAACTTACAGTATTGTAAGCGGTAACTTTGATAATGGGTTTAGCATAAACGCTATTTCTGGTGTAATTACACTTCTGAACAACCAAGAAATAGACTATGAGCTTACCCCAAAAGTTGTTTTAGGAATAGCTGCAACTGATGGTACTACTTCAGCAACGGGAAAAGTAACTATACATATTTTAAATATTAACGAACCTCCAGTAGCTGCTGATGTAACTTTTACCATTGAACAAACCCACAACTTTGCAGTACCTATTGGGTTTGCAAACATAGCTATTGACCCTGAAGTGGCGGCAGAAAAGCAAACCTTAACCTACACTTTGCAAAGTCAGACAACTCCTGGAATATTAACCATTGATTTAAACCCCGCGTCTCTTACATTTCTTCAAGTGAAGTTGGTTTCAGGGACTGTTTTAAATAGTACTTTATTTTACGAGTTAACTATACGAGCAACAGACAGCGGAGAGCCAGCAGCGTTTTTAGACTATAAAGTTAGAATAAACGTAACACCTGTAATATTATGCGGAACTTCTGCTGCGTACTCGGGAGGTTTAACATTTCCATCTTTACACATTGTACAGCTTGGTACAGCGATCGGCGAAGTTAGATTCTTTTTTAATCCTAATTCTATACCTGATAAGTTCATTGTGGAGTTTGATGGAGTAGTAGTTATTAATACCGGTTATAGAGGGGATTCAGTACACCAATCTAATCTAAATGCTGCGCTAACTAATTTAGGACTGCCTTTAGAAACCATTACATCCACCGCGCTAGGCGTGCTTTCTTTTAAAAAAACTACGGCAACCTCAACTGCTACGGTTAAAGTCTTTGCTCCTTTAACAGGAACAGACTGGAATTTTGGTTTAGGTTGTCCATTTACTCCAGTAGGAAATACAGTACAAAGTATTGAAAAACAAAGAGACAATTGCGGCGTGGGGTTCGTCGGGCAAACGGTTACTTACACAGTTCCTGCAAATACTTATTTTGGTATGAATCTGACAGAAGCCAATGACTTAGCCTTAAACGATATTATTACTAATTCGCAAACGTATGCTAATACAAACGGCACTTGTGCAATTGCGGTTAAGTGGGTAGGTAAAGAGGCTGACGCATATTGTGAGCAAACAGCAACAAGTTAAATAAACGAGACATGCCAAATACAGGAAAAAAAGTATATGCAACCTTATTAAAAGTTGTTAACGGGGGCCCGAATGATGGCCAAGCTTTAGATGCAAATAATCAATTAGTTAGTGTATCGGGATTACCTCAAGCCAGTAAAACAAATACTCTTGGACAACCTGATTATATTGTGCCAGTAACCGACACGGTTGCTTGTCCAATACCAAGTAGTTATGCAATAAGTTTAAAAATAGCCTCTACCGCAGTGGCCGTTTGTACAGCAACAGCTCAAACGTATTACACTTATAATGGATTAATAGCTAGTGGAACTGAAATATTTACAAACAGTGCCTTAACAATTGCATACGCTGGTGGCGGTACTTTTGTGGTTGTAGCTTCGGGAGGCACAGTTTATAATTTAACTGCCAACTTAGTGGGAAATGCAACTACAAGCACTTGTTAATTATACATAAAAACTGATGTCGAGCAGTAAAAATAGAAGTTAGGAATTTTAAGATACGCACACTTATTTAATAGACCATGAATATAAATGGATGTACCAACCCCAAAGCGGCTAATTATAATCCGTCAGCCGACCAAGACGACGGATCATGCGTGTATCTCCATAAAATAGGAGACACATGCTACGCATTTCAGGATTATATAGAATCAAGTTTAAGAGACCAATCCTTCACTCTTTCCTATTCCGTAGATGGTAACGCATGGGTTTTTTATCATGACTACATTCCTGACTTCTACTTTTCCACTCGACAACAGTTGTTCACTTTAAAAAATAATTTTATATGGAAACATAACGCTGGGCCCTTCGGAAAGTTTTACAAAACTAACAAAGATTCCTTTTTTGTGGACATAGTATTTAATTTTAAATCAGAAGTTTTACTTAATTCTATACAATGGATTACCAAAGTAATAGACAGCAGTTCTAAAATACATGATTTTAAGACGTTTACACACATTACTGTGTGGAATGATAAACAATGTACAGGTAAAATTCCAATTTCTCAGTATGCCCCAATCAAACCAGAAGGCATTAGTAAACATTCTTCTGAGTTTTCCTTTAACGAACTAAGAGACATTGTTAGTACAAGCGGAGAATTTTTTATGAAGTCTTTGTTTGAAAACTTTGCTCCCGAACCAACCACGTTAGATAACAACATGCCGTGGTATCACAAAAGCTATTTACAAAACAACTACTTTATTGTCAGATTGGAGTTTGACAACACGGACGATAAAGCCATATATTTACATTCAGCAGATGTTGCTATAGACCAGACCGTAAGATAATGCGCAAAGCACCCAAATCAATCAAGAAATCAAGTCCAGTTTACGCAGACGGAGGAATTTTGCCAACTAAACGTGGTGTTACAAAAGGTAGAAACATTTCTGCTTTTCCAGCAACCAACCCTTCTGATTCTACAGGTTTTAAAAACCCCTATAACAGAAAAGCGGACGCACTTCATTATAAAATAAACAACTCTGATTATTCAGAGCAGCCTCACGATGCTTATGAAAGTACTTATAATAACAGCTATAACAATCTAATGGAGGAGAGTTATGCAAAAAAGAACTTTTTAAAATACCCTAATGTAAATTCAAGCGTATTTCCACAAGCACAAGGTCAGCCTATGAGCACTTCACCAAGATTAAAAGCTGTTGAGGATGCAAAAAAAGCTTATACAAAAGATGTACAAGGCATAGAAATGTATGATGCTGCTACAATAACAAAACAGGCTAAAGCTGGAAAGATAGGAGTTGCAGATACTTCAGGAATGACTAAAGCAGATCGGTATAATATAGAGCTAGGTTGGAATTCTAAAAATAAACCAAAGGCTGTAAAGGAGACTTTAGCAGTAAACAAAGTACCTAAAATGAAATTTGGTGGTTTTAAACCTACAGATGCGGTAACGGGCGGAACAGGTTTAGCCGTAGCTGCTTCTGGGCCACTAGTAGATTTGTTTGACCAACCTAATCGGTACGGTCGGCAGTCTGGTTTAGGAGCTGGACTTAAACAAGGAGCTTCTATGGCAGCTGCGGGTGCGGCACTAGGCCCAGTCGGAGCAATAGCAGGAGGAGCATTGGGTTTAGGAATGGGACTAGTTGGTTCTATTGGCGCTAAAAGAAAAGAGGGAGCTATGGACAGGTCTATGGCTTCAGAAGATGAACTTAACCTATTAAACCAAGGACAAGCTAAACTAGCTTCTGACCCAAGTTTAATGTACGGTAACCGAGGAAGACAGATGTTTGCTAAAGGTGGGGAGTTGCCTACAAACCCCGCAGCAAATGAACAACTTGTTCCAATGAACTCCGAAGCTGTAGAAGTACAAGGCCCTACTCATGAAGAAGGCGGTGTGCAAATCCCAGGGGCAGAAGTAGAAGATGGAGAAACCATCACTAAAGGATTTGTGTTTTCTGAAGAACTTGGTTTTGCAAAACTTCATAAACCCATTGCACAGGCTATGGGTAAGATTGAGAAAAAGCCAATGACAAACATTCGCAGAAAAACACTAGAACATTTACAAGCTAAAGAAGAGACACTAGCTCAACAACAGGAACAAACAAAAGCATATTTAGGAATTCAATAACATGGCACTTAAACCCGTATATCCAAAACCAACTCCAGAACTTCCGTCTTGGGCTAAAAACTCAAATGCAGTTAAGGAGTTTCAAGATGCAGCAATTGCTAAAGGTTACAAGTTTAAAGGCTGGACGGATAAAAATAAACCTGGCTATGGCTCGTTTGGGCCTCAAACTAATAAAGCTTGGGAGTCAAATTTAGATATTGCCAGACCCCAAGAATCTATAATAGCTACAACACCTAGAGGTATGGAAACTGCAATGAGTAAAATTTCAATGGGGGTAGGTAGTCCTTTAGGTAAATCTGCAGTACTTACAGGAGCTGTTCCGGCTAATAAAAACGGATTGCTTACTGCTCTTGAGGGAGTTGCGCCCTTTGCTTCTAACATTGCAAACATGACACGTAAGCCGCCTATGCCAATTAGAGGTGGTTCTATTGACCCAGTTACTTTAAGGAAAGCGGACTTTAGCAATGAACGTAATGAGTTTGACCGCCAGGCTAGAGGAGCAGACTTAAACGCGGACCGAACTTTAGATGGAAACACTTCAGCAGCGGTTCGTACGGCTAACTTAATCCAAAAGCAACGTGGGGTTTCTGAAAGTTACTCTCGTGAAGAAAACACTAACTCGCAGATTGCAAACCAGCAGGCTTTAATCAATTCTCAAATAGCTGAAAAGAATACGCGTACAAACGACGGTTACAATCAGCAGCAAATAGAAAGACAGATTGCTCAACAAAATGCGGCATCGGCTAACATAGCCAATGCTTCAGATAAGTTTGTTGCAATGAGCAATGAAAAAAGCAAACGTGAACTGGACGGTAAAAACTTTGCACTTATATCTCAGCTGTATAAAAACTCAGGTGTTTTAGATCGTGTGGAGGCTAACTTAAAAGCAAGTGGAATAGATGACATTAGTAACACTCAAGGTAAAAAAGTGAAAACGTTTCGTAAAGGGGGCAGACTTAAAAAAGCATACTAATGGGACTATACGATAATTACAGACCGGAAAATAGCCAGTTGACTCAGCAGTATGCCGGCTCAACTGTTCCTGCTTTAATGCAGGTAGGAAGAGAATTGCAAACTAGATTTGACACAGCTAAAGAAACTTACGACTTGGTAGGAACTGCTATAGACAGTTCTATTGTTAGCGAAGTAGATCGTCCGGCTTATGAACAAAACATGCAAGCTCATCGAGCAAAACTTAAAGCTGCTGCTGACGCAGGAGACTACGAAAACATGGAGTTTGAGGCGCGTAAAGCTGGTCGTTCTTTTGCAACTGACTATGCTCCGTTTGCGGATAACTATAAACGCATTCAAGCTTACACCGCAGAAGTTGACGACGCTTTAGAAAAAGGTAAATTACTTGACCCAGAAACTGCTCGCAAAAAGAAACTTGCGGCGTCAATGGGTTATAAAGGTTTAACCAAAGATGCCAAAACAGGTAAATGGACTAACCAATTTACGGGCCCAGGAATAGCAAAAGAGCTAAACCTTACAGAGTGGACTGACGGGGCATTAAAAAACTTTGCTGCTCAAACATTGGGTTCTGAGTTTAGAACAATACAGCAAGGCCCTGATGGAGAATACTATTCTCAACAAGGTTCTAAAACAGTTAAACTAACTGGACAGCAAATAGCAACCGTACTTGATGCCGCTAAAAAGTTAGACCCCGAATACAGCGCATACATGAATCAGAAATTAGAACTTGATACGCTGGGTTTAGAGAACATGAAAGCTGACATGATGCCTGAAGGTGCCATGAAAACAGCTATTCAAGCAGAAGCGGATAGACTTGGAGTAACATTTGGAGAAGCTGTAAAATCGGTACAAAAAAGAGCTATTGAGCAAGATACTGACAATAACGTTAACACCTTTGCACAAAAATACATTAGGAACGACAGAGAAATCTCTTCTAAAAATATGGGCCTTACTGAGGGTGCGACTAAAGCGCTTAATGACAAAGATTCTAACTTAGGAATGGAGATCGCCATTAGCACTAACAGCTATGAGCATTTAGGAAACCCAGCTGATTTAAGTTCTGGTATTGACGACGCAAATAAACAAGTAGAAACCATTGGAGAAAAGTATAGTGCGTGGGCTAAAGACCCCGCTAATCCTATTAGAAAAGTAGGAGAAAGATATATGAATGCTAAAGGCGAAGATGTAACCAGTACAGCGTTTGTTTACAGGGCGCAAATGGATCAGGCAAAAGCATACAGAGATAATGTTGTAGGTTTAAAAAACAGAGCTAAAGAAGCGGCCGGCTTTAAAGTTGCTGGGGCTTTAGAAACTGAGGCACTTGCCGCTAAAAACTTGGCTTTAAGTCGTCCTAGATTTACTTCTGATGATAGAAACTTACCTCAAAATGCTAAAAATGCTATACGTTTAGCGCAAGGAGAAGAGGCGTATGAAAATGTTATTAAAGACTCACCAGGTTATAAACGATATGCAGAAAAACTTAAAGAGTTTACCAAAGCTGAGTCTATAACCACTGTAGCTAAACGTTTTAGTTCTAAACTAGACAATGACCGTACTGAAGCTTTAGTAAATGGTATGTCTTCTACGGACATCGAGAATGGATTAGTTGGTTTTAAAATGGTTGGAACTCAACACGGAGGACGTCAAATGACTGCTGATGAATATGAAAAAGTTGCGGGCACTATTAAGTTTGCCGGAAACTTTGTAAATGCTCAAGGGCAGTTTGAACAAATTTACTCTGCCAAAGACAAGGCGGGAAACAACTTTGTGTTTTCAGGAACTAACTTAAAAGCTTCTGGTGGCGACGCTGAAATTGCTCAAGGTATGGGCATGGACGCTAAACAAGTACAGTTACAGCAATTTGTTAGGCAGGTTACAGATAACCCAAGTAGTTCTAAAACTATGCAAATTCCTGGTGGCTCTATTAAAGTAAGTCGACACAGTTCAGAAGAATCTAAACAAATTGGTAAGGCCAATTATGGTAGTGGTTCTTATACACCAACGGGCGGTGTTCCTCAAATACTGCAGTTTGCGGATGAAGCTCAGCTATTAACTGTTTTACAAAAAGCTTTACAACAATAATATGGAAAAGCTTACCTTAATGGAACAAATCAATGCTGACAAAGTTGATATTGCTACAGCTCCTCAAGAAGGGCCAAGAAAAAAAGCAGTGCCGACTTTAATGGAGCAAATAGCCAAAGACACTAAACCTGGCTTTGGCTCAGATTTTAAAACTACTAATATGGGGTTAAACCCAAAAGAGTATGACTTCAATTTAAAAACGGGTATTGATAACAATTTACTTCGGGCTCAAAACCAAGGTGGTTGGGAATCTTTAGGAATTGCAGCAGCTAATTTTATTCCAAATGTAGTAGCTACAGTCGCAGAACAAGTAGGTTCTTTTGGGTCTCTTGTTTCTGAATGGGGAGAAAACCGTGATTACACGAATGCTCTTACAGAACTCGCCAAAGAAAACAAGAATATTTTTGGTGAGATATACTTAGAAAAACCAAATGAAACTTTTTCTATGGGCGACAGTGCCTGGTGGATTAAACACATCAGTGGTTTAACGGAATCAGTTGCGGCTTTTGCAGCGGTGGGTGCGGGCGCAGGAAGTTTGTTTTTAAAAGCAGCTAGTGGGCTTACCAAATTAGGAGTTGCAGGAGCTTATGCTAATGCTGGAGCTCAGGTTGCCACAGCAGCTACTTTAGCTTACGCTGAAGGAGCGATGTCTGGTTACGGGGTATATGAATCGGTTTACGAAACAAACATGCGTAAGCTGCAGGCTAAAGGTATTAGCGCAGAAAATGCAGATGCTCAAGCTAAAGAGATTGCTTCGGAAGCAGCTGCGACGGCCGTACAGCTTAACACGGTTTTTGGTACAGCCCTTAACATCACGGGAATTGGTTCTATCTTTAAAAAACTAGATGATGTTGAAGCTTACTTTGTAAAGGGTGCGGGTAGGAAATTAACTGGTGAAACTACAGAAGCTTTTGGCAAACGACTTAATACTCTGGATAGTTCTGTTATTGGTGGTTTAGGTACTAAAGCTAAACTGGCACTAGAGGGAGGACAGGAAGGAGTAGAGGAAATGGTCAATCAGTTTTCTGAAGAAAGCGGTAAAAAGGTTGGAGAAGCGGGGGACATTCAAAACTTTGCAGAACAGTTTAAAAACGTAGGTGACTTCTTTGACCACACCATGAACGAAGAAGGAGCTCTTAACTTTATTCTTGGAGCTTTTGGCGGCGTTGCACAAACAGTAGTTTTAGAAAACGTACCGCTGCACAGAGAAAATAAAACAGACGACGCAGGTAATAACATTCCTTTGATGACTGGTGGCATTCCTGTTAGGGATAAAGAAGGAAACGTACAGTACAAAAAGAAGCTGTACACTGGAGCTTACCTAGCCAAAAATCAACGCATGACTTACTTTGAAAAAGTCAAAGATTCTATTGTTAAAGACGTAAACTTTATACAGGAGAAAAACGCTGAGATTAAAAAGCACATGGAAGCGGGAGAAACTACCAAAGCTCAAGACGCTATAAATGAGTTGATGGGTGCTCACCATTTAAACACCATACTTTCAGGTAAAGCAGCAAATTGGACTAGTGAATACGAGGGTTACGCAAACCTAGATAACACTAAAGATTTAGGCGCTGCTGCTCAGGAAGAGGCCAATAAAGTTTTAAAAGCACAGCAGGAACTTATCGTTGCAGAAGGTGTAAAAAACCCAGCTGATTTATCTCCAGAAGCTTTGGCACAATATGAGGCTTTAGAAGAACAGCGCACAGCTTTAGGCGAACGGGCAAAAAACTTAGCGGGTAAAACTGAAGCTATGGAGCGCGGTTTTTCTACAAGTTTAGAAGACAATGCCTATAAAGAAAAGGCCAGACAAGCAGTTGCAGACATTAAACTGTACGATGGTTGGTTGTCAGAGCAAACTAAAGCTTTACAAAACAGCCCAGAGTATAAAGATTTGAACATTCCTGCAATGATTACGGCTCGTAGGATTGACAACAACTTGCGTAAGCGTTTGATTGATTCTATTGAACTGGACGTAGAAACCCTGAAGGCTAAATCTGATGGGCTTTCCACGGAGATTACAACCGAACAGTTTAACTCTACTATTCTTGAGTATTCTAACCGTACTGCTAAGTTTGATACTTTAGCTCAAAATCTACGAAAGGAAGTTGAAGCCCTTGCAGACATTATTGCCGGCTATAACTTAGCGCTTACTGAGGGCAAGAAACCGGAACTAAAAGCTTTACAAAATGTGTTAAGCAAATATCGTGTAGATTACAGTGAAGATGCTCCGCAAAAATCTTTAGATAAACTAATGACCAAGCTTCAGGGTTTACGGGATAAACACTTTAATTCTGCTCAAGCTGCTGAACAAAGCTTAGCGGACAGCTTACAGTTTGAAGCTTGGAAAGAAGCAACCAAAGGGCCAAAAACTCTTAGTGCTTATTTAACCTGGTTGAGGGCACAAGTATCAAACAATCAAGAAATAGTACAGACTGAAATTGCTTTACAACAACTTAAAGATGTACAAGAAACTTCCTCAACTGAGTTGCAGGGAATACTATCCAACGTTAAAGGTTTTGCTAAGAAAGTTAACAACGATCTTGAAAAAGTAAAAGCCAAAATGGAAGCTGATGTAGTTGCAAGTAATACAGAGTTTGAGCGTAGAGCCAATGACGCTATTGCCGCAACAACGGTTTCAGCTAAACAGCGTGAGTACACTGTTTCTAAATACAACAAACAGATTAAAACTTACCAGGCTGAGTTAGCTGCTTTAATTGCGCAATTGGCTCCAGCAACAGGCAGCAAATTAAGAGACCTTAAAGGAAAGTTTTCAAAAACACAACGTAGGTTGCGCTCTAAGATACATGATGTAGAAGCACAAATTGCTTACTTACAATCTGAAGTAGGAAGACTAACAGACACTACAACAACTGAAGAGCCTGATGACTTGCCTCCAGAAGAAATAAAAGTAGCTATACCCGCAGCGGTTGTAGATAAGATTACAGAGTTTGTTGCTACTTACCCTAAAAATGAACGATTAGCTGTAGCTACTATTTCTAAAAAGCTTGATGGTTTTCTTGCTGAAGCGGGGTTAAGTTCAAAAATGCTTAAGTCTAACGAGCGTTCTGATTTGTTAATTAAACTAAGGGCCGACAGAGCTAAGCAACTTGAAGAAGAAACAATAGAAACTGGAGAGGAAATACTTAAACGTATTGATGAAGCAATTGAAATTGTACCTAGCGAACATAGCCGAAGAGCAATAAGGTCTGTATTAGATGGGATACTAGCTAATCCTTCTAGCTTTTCTTGGGGTGCACTAGATTCTATGTTTGTTCGACGCAACACGTTAACTTCTGCTCAAGCTGCATCATTGCTTTCTGATATTAGTGAGTTGATTAAACTAAACCTTGAAGCTGAAGAAGAAATTGAACTTGGTGCTGAGGGAGGTAAAAAACCTAAAGAACCTTCTTCTCCATTGACTCCGGTTTTAGGACAGCCTGATGTACTTATAGTAAGGCCCACACCTCGTAAATTTGTTCTTAATCTTAAGGATGAAGTGATGTATGTAGGCAAGAAAAGCTTAACCGTTGCTAAAATCAATACAATGGGTTTAGACTACAAAGAAGAGTTTAAAGACGGTAAGCTTGTCAAAACATCTATTACTGCAGTTATCAATCCCAACACCAATAAAAATATGTTGTTACCTGGAAAAATTAAGCCAGGGACTAAAATCAGGTTTGAAGTTGACGAAGACTACCAAGGTTTTGTAAATGCAGATAATGTAGTTGACTTAAACGATGGCCCTTTACAGTTACAGGATAGGTTTAGTGATTATGTAGACGACAAAGGAAAAATACTTAATAGCTACACTACAACCGGTGAAGTCCCAATTAAAATAGTTGATGATGTTACTGGCGAGGTACTAGGTTATGTACCAAGATTGGGTTGGATTACAGCTAAAGTATCTACTGCAACTAATTATAGAAACATAGTTACTCCAGAAGATTTTGCAGAGGTTGACGGCAAAACTAAAGAAATTCCAGAAGGTGTAAAAACCCTAAAAGAACATGAAGAAGAAATCATGTTCATTAGAAACAAGATTGTTTCTCATTACAATGCCGGTGCTAAGCAAGTGACTTCTAAAATAACTGCCATAACTCCCGGGGCTTTAATATCCAATTTAGCAGAAGACAAAAAAGGTAATCTTGTACCTACAGAAGGTTCAGCAACTGAACTACTTCCTGGAGAGTTGAAGATTGCTATCATAGAAGATGGTTCTGCTAAAATAGGAAACGGAGAAATCTTTGAAGATGAACTTACAATTCCTCAAAGAATTCTTAAGCAAATAAACAACAGTTCACAGTTTATAATACCCATGCCTAATGGTGAGTTTGCTTTGCACAGCGCTAAAAACAGAAACTTAGAACCACATGAAATCAACACCATGCTGTTTGCTATTAAAACTTATCTGAGTAAAGACGCCAAAGCACTTGCTCAATTTAAAGACATAGCCGGTTTCGACATTAGCAAAGCAGCGGGATTAAGAAGTTTTATAAACCAACATTATACGCATACTCGGGACATGCCTTCATCGGCATTACTTTTATCGATAGATCCGAATGCCGTTTCGGAAGTTGGGTTTAAAATTACAAACGAAGTTTCTGCATACCCAGTAGCTCAAATATCTGTAGGAGTTTCTTACTCAGGCGTAGAAAAAATAGATGCCACATTAATTGACGGAGAATTGAACGCTGATTTTGTAAACACCTTTACCTCTGTAATGAGTAAACTGTACAAAAACGTAGTGTACACCAGTTCTGAAAAGGGGATTAATGGCATCAACAGCAACAAACCAATTCAGGAAGTAGTTGCTTTTGACGGAGAACTTTTAGCCAGAGGTAAGCCACATAAAAACTACAATGCTTATGTGAAGTCTTTTACTACCGTAACTATTGACGGACGTAATCAGCACGAAAACGGACAGCACTTATACGCTGTAAACCCAGGAGTACAGTACAGCATGGCAGAGGTTGCTGCAGCTAAAGCAGGAAAGTCGCTAAAATTTACTGCGCCCGCACCTGAAGAACTTGCGCCCGATTTTGAAGAGGCTACCCCGGAGCCAACAGAGACAGTTGTTTCTTTAGAAGAAGAAGTTGACATGAAAGATTTTGATGGCTATTCCGTTAGTTTTGAAAACGAAACAGAAGAAGATAGTACTCGAGTGACATTGCGCCTATTGCAAGATATACATACTTTTGAGACGCCGGAAGCTCGACGCAACGAGAGAACCCCACAGGAAGTTTTTGACGAACTCGTTATGATGAACGTTAGAAAAATTCCCGAAGGATTTAATCCGTTCTTAAAATGTTAACAGACCATGATTCAATCTTGCAATTTTCTTGCTCCAGACGGTAGCGTATCTCTTGTAGCTGACCACCTTATTCAAAAATACGGCCCCGAGCGGGCCTTTTCCATTTGGGAAAAACTTCACTCGGATGAGCTGCTTGTAAAAACCTACAACTGGCAGATTAACGCTGACGGTAAAATGCCTAACGGTGAACTTACACCTTTGGCAGCAGAGGCCGTTGTGCAAGCTTTTGAAAACAAGGAAAAGTTTACTGGTTTTGCTATGCCCCAAATTGAATTAAACTCTCAACCGGAAATTCCAACCAGTGAGGCTGCTCAACCTGTTGAAGATTCCCCAGTTAAAATCTTTGACTTAACCCTCGATAAATACAACGACAAAGTAAAAGCTCTGCTATCAGGAGATAAAACAATCATCCTTAGAAACGGCAACATATTTAAACTTGAGCCCGGCGAAAAGGCAATTGTGTACATTAAAGGTTTGCCGTTTAACATAGAGCACAAAGGTTTTTTAACTGCTGCTGAATTTGGTGGTGACTTGGCTGCTCTTGAGGCTTTAGGAGAAGATGACAGTGCAAACTTTAATGAGAACAGTTCTGCTTACAAATGGATTAGTGGGGCAACCAAGCAATCGGTTTACGAAATTAGCCCCATTCAAAAAGTTTCTGATTTAACAGAAGAAGCGGGCATTAAAGCTGGAGAAAAAACTGAACTTTTAAAAGTTGATCCTCTGGAAGTAGAGGTCATGATGAAAAGCATGTTTGCTGAAATCATTAACGCGGAAGGCATTCCTACAGGCAGATATTTTAGTGAGGTACAACAGAAAAATGGAGTAGATTTTATAGTCAATGACGTTTACAAACACCTTAAAGCTTCTTTGGCTAATGGTGATAATCTAACTGTACGCTCGTTGCTTGCAGGATTAACGCTCACTAAACAAAGACTTGGCTTTTATGTCAAGGCGCTAAAAGCTGTTGTTGACGGAACGCCCATTAAAAACTTCAAACAAAACAGTATGCCTGTTGAAGAGGCTAAACTCAAAATAGCCGAGCTAGAACAAGTGTTTAATGCTTATGAAAGCTTGTCCGGTTTTACACTAGACCGGTTGGCGTCTTATGGTTTTGAAATCACAAGCACACTAAGGGATAACATTACAAACTATCTTAAAAAAACTATTACTGTTGACGACCAGGCTAACGAGCTTGAAGCGGATACAGAGAAAACAGAAATCACAGGTGAGGAAGGAAGAGGATTACGTGACTGGGCAGATAGTCCATTTGAATTAGACCCAAGGGACACCGCATCCAAACGACTAAAGTTTTTTCTTGCTTCAACCGTTGAGTCAGAGTTTGGAGAAGAAGAGGCACCACCATCAGCAAACATATCTTTCAACAATGAGGTTTTAATTGACCAGATAGTAAAAGGCTTAAGAGTTTACTCCGTAAGAACCCCAAGTCAGGTTAAAAACATCAAGTTAACAAATAACGTTGGCTCAGTGGTTTTGCGAGGAATAACTTATAAAGTAGTCGAGAGTGAGGTATTAAACACTGTCGAAAAGCTAGAAGAGTGGGGAGATGCTTTTTCTGTGGAGGGTGTTGACCCTGAAATAGGCTCTGTAGTTTATAAACTAACTCCATTTGTACCTGAAGTAAATGTTCCAAAAGCTTTAACTAACATTATGGGAACTCCTCAGTTAGCTAATTTTGAAGACCTATTTACACAATTGCTTGCTTACGCTCAAGATGCTGGAATTTACAGCTTAGAAGGAAATGTTGGCTATGCTGAAATTGTAAAATCATTAAAAGATTCTGGCAAAGCAACTTTAGTTCGTGTAGCTGATATGCTGACTAAAGAAAGCCAGCAAATGAAGAACGAGTTTGCCAAAGTTATGTCTAAGCAGTACATTGAAATGAGCATTGTGCTATTTAATCTGCGTAGAATAGAAGGAAAATCAGATGTAATTGAGGGTTTTCCAATTAACGCCAACGGTTCTAGCCAAAAAGAGATGATTAAAAAGCTGTGGAAAGAAACGCAGAAAGAATCTCCAATGGTAAAGAACGTAAAAGGCAAACTTAGTTTTGATAAAAATCTTGTTAAAGTCTACCAAGACTCTCTTGCCGCTGCACTGGCTGATCCAGTATTGTTAAGGTTGTGGGCAGAAAACTTCATGACTGACTTGGGCATTATTATGCCTGAAGGAGGTCTTGATTACTTGATTGCAAACACAGAAGCAATTACTAAAGGCTCTAAATTGACCGGTAATTTTGCTAAGCAATTTTCATTCAGTAAAGAAGGTGCACCAAAAGGTATATTCTCTGCACTATTAAACGCCTTAGTTTCTGACAATGTAGAAGAAACTCAAGAAGAAAGTGAGGACAGCGACGAACTTAAGGACACGCTTGATGCTAACTACCAGTTTAGAGCTAACAACCCACTGTACACAGAAACTACCGCGATTAATAAACTTGTAGATGTTGCGGCTAAATTTGGCAGTATTGCTTACGCTAAAATGCACAAGAGTGCAGAAAATAAAAACATCTATGCGTATGGGCTGCACACTTACGAGTCGCACGCTTTCCGATCTATCCTAGCAAACGAGGGAGTGAGAGAACAAATGTTAACTACTGCCTTTGCTAAAAACTCCTGGTTACTTAACGAGTTGCACAATGACCCTACAGAAAGGGGCAAAGTAAAACTAATGTACCTGGATGGACTTCAAGCAACTAATGACCGCGGTAACGGAACTGTAAGAACTGACATGTCTCCAAGAGAGCAAGAACTTACCGTTATACTAAGTTTTCAACGTAAAGGGGGAGAAAGAGCAAACTTTTTTGACTTAACTAAGTCTGACAAAAGCACAACTCCAATTTTAGCCAACGTTAAAAAACTAATGATTAGCTCTCTTGCTCCAAGTAAACTGGAGATGAAAGAGATGTACAATGTTTTTGATGCAGAGTTTCAACGTATTAAAAAGTGGGAAGCGGATAAAGGAACGCATACAGATGAGCAGTTTGCCGCTGGAGGTGGGTTGTTTTATTTACTACCTCAGTTCAACTTTGAAGAAATGTCTAAAGCAAGACGTAAAGCCATCATCACCAAAGAAGAGTTTGACTCTGTTTGGAATGCCGACGGTACAGTGTCTTCAAGTGAAAACGTAGTATCCCGCAAGCAAATTGTAGACGCTATGAATGGTTTGTTTCTTACTCAAATGGATAACAAACTTATCCGTAAATGGAGAAGCATGGGCATTTCCACAGATGAAAATACTTGGTTTGACTTAGCTTGGAAAAAGAAAACTGAAAGGGTACTCAACATACACAAAGCCTACGATAAAGATGGCAATATTACAACCATAGTAGATGCGTCAGGGCCCGCAGAAGTTTTTATAACTGAAAAAGACCTCAACAGAAAACTTACACAGTTTGCCGCCAGGGAATTAAATGTCAACTATTTTTTAGTGACCACCTCTACTGCACAGATGATTTCAGGAGATCCTGCACTTGCTTACAAAGGCAAGCCAGGGCAATCCCAATTGATTCAAGTTCGTGAAACGCTTAAGGAATATCAAAAACGTTTAGCAAAAGACATAGGTCCAGGAAGTGACCCTACTTGGGATAAAAACTCTAGCTACACAACCATTACCATTGAAGACCCTACGCTGGTTTCTTACATGGAGAAATACAACAAAGAATATGGCGGTAAAGACAGTGCGGGTGATGCTCAAGAATTGACCACAGTAAGGGAGCATTTATTTGTCATGTTCTCTGAAGGAAAAATTCCTGATAAGATTTACGAGGAAATGATAGCCATCATCGACGAAGGTATTAAAACACCAAACAAATATTACGAGTTTACAAAAGCTGAACACAAAGCAATTGTGCTTCAAGCCATGAAACCAGTGTACGTAGGTCGTAGGTTTTCAAACGGTACAATGCACATTGACTATGTAAAATCATCTTCGTTTCCTTTGTTGCCCTCTATTACTCAAAATAACGAGCTAGATAAACTTCGTCAGGAAATGGAAGGTGATGGAGAATCTACTCATGTAGCTCGTGTACACTACGCGTCAGCTAAAAAGATGGGTCGCCCAATTAAAACCCTTAAACTGTTTGACAAGAACGGTTTAATTATTAAAGGTGTTTTTAAAACTCAAGCTTGGAAAGTTACTGCTCGCCAAAGACCAACCAGAGAAGGATTTAGAATACAGCAAGAAACTCCGTACGACGAATTCAAAGAAGAAATAACTAATATTTCTCAAATGGATAAGTTGATCGTTGAGGGAATTGGTGATATGGACAACTTTATTTACAAAGGCGTATCCATAAACGGAAATGCCCTTAGAAAAATCAAAGAAGACATCAAGATAAAACAATATAATGCAGCTTATGCTAAGTTTTTAACAGGTGTTGGTGCTGTAGAAACTATTATACCGGCACAAGGTCAGGAAAAAGAGAGAAAAGTTTTAACCTTTAAAGATGTAAGTAAATTTTATGACCGCTTAGAGCAAGAGGCTATTGATAGAAACTACCCAAAAAGTGACCTAGATGCTATCCGCCACAGAAGAGCTGGTGGAAGTTTGAGTATTCCTTTGTGGTTTAACGGGTCTTCAGACAGGTTTGAATCGTTGATGATGTCAATGATTAAGAAAATCGTTGCCGGGAAGATGCCAGGAAAATCATTTATACAGGCGTCGTCTCTTGGTTTTAAAAACATAAGTACGGAAATTCCCAAAAGTGGAATGGTTTACGCAGAAGATTACAACCCAAGTCAAGGATTAAGGATGATGGATAAGTACCCTGATGGTTCTACTCGTCCCGCTCAAGTACTTGTACCTTTTAACTTTTTTGCTAAAGACGGTACGCCACTTAAGATTGAAGATTTTACTAAAACTTTGGAAGACGGAAAAGTTGTTATTGACAACGCTAAACTTCCTGATGAGCTACGAAGATTTATTGGTGCGCGTATTCCTAATCAAGGCCACAATTCTATGGTTGCCATGGAGATTGTTGGGTTTTTACCAGCAAACATGGGCGATTTAATGATAGTTCCAGCAGAGATTACCACTCAAATGGGTTCAGATTTTGACGTCGATAAGCTATATGTTTACAAGAAAAACTACAGCTATTTTGATAACAAACTTGTGCCTTATAGCAATGAGAACGAGACTAAGAAATCTTTGCAAGATGACTACTTTAATGTTCACTGGTCTGTGCTTACTCATCCAGATATGTTTGATAAAGTAACTAAGCTTTTAGATAATGCCGATTTAAAAACAGAAAAGACGTATGCTGAAGCTCGTTTAAATGCGGACACTTTTCAAAACTTCTTTTCTATAAGCGACCAACTTGACGATTTTGTATCTCAAAAAGATGCTAAAGTCATGGTGGGTTTAACTTCGCTTACTTCTACGTTTAACGCTGTTATACAAAACAAAGGGCTTAAACTAATGAAGTCTGTGTATGATGAGAGCTCAGGAAAAACCACAAAGATTCCATTAAACATTGTTTTTAAAGAAGAAAGTTCAGATAGCCTGGTAAAACTAAATGTATTATCAGGAACCGGTGTAGCTAGACATTACGAAACTGAAAACCCTGATGCAAGCACTCCTTATAAAGTAAGAACCAAGCATGATAACATTACTACGCTACAAAACGAGGTATTAGATCACGCTAAAAATCGTGTGATTGATGCTTTAAACTTAAACCGTTACACTTACGCCGCTTCAGCTGCATTATCTATGCTTGAAGACACCAGTGGTTTAGCTTTAAGTGTGAAGTACAACGCCAGGTTAATGCAACAACCTATTATTGTTGAGTACGCTAAAGCAATGGCTATGGGTGGGGACAGCCTAACTGCCGGTTCAAGCTCTGGTTTAAAACAAAGAGTATTTGAAGAGCTTAGGTTGAAGTATGGCAAGCTTTTCACGCCCCAGGAACTAGACGACATTAATGAAAAACCAATAGCTTTTAGTCCTCAAATGCTGACTAAAATGCTGGAGTCCAAAGAACAAGATTCAGATTACTTTATGAATCAGCTTTCAGCTTTAGCAGTTTTTGAACAGTTAAATGAAGTTGGTGAATTGGTTCAAGGCATACAGGCTGCACTTAATCAAGATACTAACGGAGCAGGTGCAAACTTGTTAGATGCAATTAACAAAGCTGAAAAAGCAGACTCTGTAAGAAAACAAGGAACTATTGTTGGGGTAAGTAAAATGTTTGACCTCGGGACTCAGCAAGGCAGAGCGTATGATTTAACCATGAACACCGCAATTGACTTGTTTTCAGAGGTGCTTCCGTACAATAAAATGTCAGGCATATTTGACCAAATCTCAATCAGTTCACTCAGAGAAACACTAACGCTGGAAGTTAAACGAGAGATTTCTTATAACATGCGTTCGTTCATCTACAGTTTACCGTCTATAGGGTTTTCAAAGAACGCCACTAAAGACAGAATAAAACTACTGTATGATACTGCAGCGGGACTTTCTTTAGCCAAACGATTGAATCAGGCTAAAGCAACTTGGGGTAAAGACGACTTCTTTCTAAAAAGACTAAGTTCTAATATCTCTGTTACTGACAACCAACCAAATTTGATTAGCTATTCAGGGGAATCTGCATCAGAGTACAACGATTCAGAAAACATTAAATCTTGGACAGCCATGTTTTCTGGAACACAGGAGCAACAAGAGTTGGCACAAGACCTCGTTAATTACGCATTCTTAATGGGCGGTAACAGCAATGCCAGTAGTTTTGTAAAGTTTGTACCTATTGCATACTTAACAGGTACTGAAATTTCTGACAACCTCAACGACTTAATGAACCTGGAAAGCTGGTCGGCAATACTTGAAGGTTTTACTGTTCAGTATTTTCAGCACAACCCTAAACGCGCTCCTTCGCTTTCTTCTGATTTGTCAGAGACTTTAAACTTTATTACTGACGACAAAGTGTCGAGCCGTGTTCAGGAAGTTATTTACTTACCTCAAATTAAAGCCAGCAGTTTAAATCCTAAAACTCAGCATTTAATTAAAACAGCTGATGACGTGAGCTTTTATCCGCCGGTAATTTCTTTAAAAACTACCAACGGTTTTGTGCTTTACAGACAGTCAGAGCAGGCAGATGAATCGGTAACTTACAGAAGAATTGATACGCTGGGTAACGGTAATTTTGCGGAGTACGATGCCAACAGAGGATACGCCAGAACCAGTATATTAACTAACCGAGCTTTAGGAAAACTAAACAAAGACCAGGAAGACCGCTCAGCCCCACTAACCATTGGGGTTTCAAAAAAAGTAGAAGACACCGTATTTTACAGCGAGTTTATAGATGAAAATCAGGTAGAAACTACTGTAGAAAGTGTAGTGGCTAACTTAACTGTTGAAGAAGCTCCTTTGCTGCACTTAATGCACGGCATTGCTCAAACCAATAAACGTTTATCTGCACCTGTAGTGGTTAAAGAATTAACTGTAGACCAAAAAGAGAATGCTAGTGCAGATGGAAAGTACATTGCAGGCCTTACTACTTTTGGTAAAGTATCTAATCCAACCATATTTATAGATCCTTTGCTAACCGACTCAAGACCTAGAATTGCTATGGTTCTTACTCACGAGTATGCTCACCACATTTCTCACTCTTTAGTAAGATTTGTAGAAGAGCTGGGAAGAGCTAAAGCAGAAGCTGAGTTTGGAAAAGAGGCAGTACAAGCTTACTATGAGTTAAAAGAGTTGATGGCGTTTGTAGCTGAGGCATTACCAAAAACACCCAGAAACAATTACGCTACAAGTAGTGTGCATGAATTTATTGCGCACGTAATGTCAGATAAACAATACCAAAAACTACTTAACGGGCTTGAGTTTAAAGAGTCTAGCGCTTGGGAAAAGTTTGTATCAATCTTTGAAGATATGTTAAAAGCCTTAGCTCAGCATCTTGGTTTTCCAATCAACAAAGATTCTGCACTTGAGGCCAGTTTAAAAAGCATCAGCAAAATACTTGCAGAAAAAACCAGCACAGAGAATACCAGCCAGTCTTTAAAAGATGCGCTTATTCAAACAGAGTTGTACAGTGAAGATTTATTTGATGAAGTATATGATGACGAGTTTGATTTAAACAGAGTAGAAGATTCAAACGAACTTACTATTCCTGAGCCAATACAAGCAGCGTTAAAATCTCTTAAGCACATTAAAACTGAATTACAAAACAAACAAATTCGTTCTACACGTAAGCTTAATGAAGAAGAACGTCAGGAGTATGTTCAGCGTGAGTCAGAAATCAATAAGATAACTCAGGAAATACAAAACTTGAAAAACGGCCCATCTTTAGGGCGTTTAATTGAAACAGGTCTTCGTCAAATGATTTGGGTAGATTACATAGTTAACAAGCCAAATATTTCTCAAGTTGAGATACTTTCTACTGTAGATACTACAAGCACTTGGGGTAATTTAATGAGTACGCTAAACAGTTCTATTAGTTTAGGCGGACTTCCACCAGAAGCACAACAATTAATTGGTCAAATAGAACAATTAAAATCAGCTGCTTTAGCGAGATTTCAAGATAGCACTATCAAGTCTACTAAAAACAGGGTCAACTCTAACAGTGATTTTACACCGCTGTCCATGTCTGTAGGTTTTGCAACCGCTCAAACCCGAGATTTATCACAGGTAAAATCAGAAGTAGGTCAGGAAATATTTACAGTGCTGAAAGAAGTCAATTTAAAAACCGCTGAAGAGGAGAGACGTTTCCGTATTAAGGTTGATGCCATGAACATCAAGATTAAAAACTACGCTAAAGCCAACGGGATGAAAGAGGACGATGTTCATGCTTTGTTCAGAGCTGACGGAGACAAGTGGGCATTAACAGATGTTTTTACAGGGGATTTCTATAAATTTCAACGTGACTTGAGGGTTTTATTATTTACTAAACTGTCACAAGCAGAAGCTGTTTTAGACCCAATTGCTAAGACCGACCTGGTTAAAGCGGCTTGGAAGTCTTACCACAAAAAGGTATCTGACAACTTGGTTTATGTAGATACTACCGTGTTTTTTGAAGAGGAGACTGGGGATTACAAGCCTGATGACAAAAGAACAAAGGAAGAAAGAGCTAAGCTAATTGCTGAAGTAGGAGAAGACACGACAAACACACTTATAGAAAAAGCTCGTGAAGCTTACTTAGATTTCTTAATGGATAAAGAATCTCATGAAGAAGCTGTTAGGGCACGTTACGAAGAGCAACTGTCTGATCCAGATATTAAGTTTATGGACAGTCAGCGTTTAAAACAACAACAGGTAAACGACTTAAATGAGTGGGAAGGTCACAACTCTCCTAATGTTTTCTTCAATTCTTTAAAAAACGTATTCAACAAAGGCATCAATCCTAGATTCAACAACTACGGTAAACTGGTAATGGCTCCAAAATCTAATGCTGCCGATGGGCCATTCTTTGATGAAAAGTTTGTGCGTATTATGGAAGATCCTAAGCTTGCCGAGATATATGATTTTATGAAAACCAACTTAGACACGTTTAAGAGTTTTCTTCCAGATAGCGTATCTCAAGAATTGGGTGATAACTTTCTTCCAGTGATGGACGCCGGCACTAGCAATTTTAAGATTGGTCAAATAGGTAAAGTTATTGGTGACGTTGTACTTAATGCCTTAACAGCAGAACAAGAGTATTTGGATTACCACAAAAGTGCACAGAGTAAAATACCAATTAGGTACACTAGCGATAAGTTAGTTGAAAAAGCAGACAGAGAAGTCAACCTGATGGTGATGTTAGAGAAGTTTGGAAAAATGGCGTATCACTACAAAAACGCCAGTAAAGCTCAGGCTTATGCAGAATTGTTACAGCAAATGATTGTACGAGGCGTCAGTCAAACTCCTGATGGAGGGGCTCCAATCAATTCTAAAAGTAAAAACTTAGCTGACCAGGCGCAGTATATGATTGATTCTGTTTTGTATGAAAAAGCAAAAGAAATAGAGTTTGAAGGGGGTAAAGTTTACTCTTTAAATCTAATTACTCAGTACAAGATTCAAAATGAAGTTACTGCTTTAAACGACCAAAAGAAAGAGCTTAGCAAAAAATACCAACTTGGTGAAATTACTATGCAGGAATACAATGATGCTATTAATGCTATTAATGAGCAACTAGCTTCTAAAAAGTATCGTAAAATTGTAGGTTCTAAACTTGGTGACGCAGCTATTAAAATCACTGAACTCAAAGCGCTTGCCTACAATCCAATGTCAGCAGTAGCCAACATTAGTTTTGGTGTAGTTTCTGTTTTTGTACATGCTAATGCTCGTGTTGATTTTGGCCATAAAGAAGCCAGGTCTGCGTGGGCCACTATGTTACACGCCACTAAAAAATCAGTAACCATGGGCAGTTCTAATTCAGAAACAGCCAAAAAAATACTGGCCTTCATGGAGCGTTTAAACACTATGGGAGAATTGCTGGACTCTGAGAATGTGGGAGAAAGTCGTATTAAGTCCAACAAAAGCAAACTAAAGTCTACACTTTCTCCATTTGCGCTGCTACGTAATTCAGATTATTTCATGAAAGGAATGGTTGCTGTTGCTATGGCTAAGAAACAAATGGTTGAAGTCAACGGACAGCAAATTAGTTTGTGGGATGCAATGGACAATGAAGGCAAAGTCAATGGAAACGAAGGTTGGTATTCAGAAGATATTGATGCACAAACGGAGTTTTTAAGTTTTCAAAAGAAAGCTATTGCTGTAACTAAAGTTATCATGGGTAATCAGGATAACGGTTCTACCATGCTGACGAAGAAGAAAATTTTAGGACGATTGATTTCACAATTCCGTTTGTCTTGGATGGCAGAAGGTATTGCCACTCGTGGGGAAATAGAACACTACAACGGTCAACTCGGTAGAATAGTTAAAGGTAGATACCGGACTATGTACGAGTTAGGAACGGTTGGCTCTATAAAAACACTGTTGATGCAAGCCATGTCGGTTTTTATAAAGAACGATACTTTCAGCACACGTAAACGAGATGGGGAATCATTAAGTCAGGTAGATATTGAAAACATGCGCAGAAACTTAACGGAGATTGCTTTCTTTTTGTCTATGGTTATTGCAGTTGTTGCACTTCGCTCAATGCTAGATGGAGTGGACGATGAGGATGAAAAGAAAAAAGCAGCCACACGTATGGTTTTAAACATGTTGATTAGAAACAGACAAGACATTAGCTTTTTTGCTTCTACTGATATTATTCAAAGCAATAGTGTAATTCCAGCTACCAAAGTTATTATTGACTTTAACAAAGCCATGGCCGGAACTTACAAAATACTTGCGGAACGTAATGACCCAGACAGTAGGTTTACTGGAGAGCAGTTTGCTACCCGTTGGATGAGAGCCATTCCATACGCAGCGCTATACCCTAAGTTTGAATACATGTGGAAACGTGACTTAGATACAATCACTCAATAAAACCTACATAGTAATAGAAGAATATGCCGGTGTCTATGGACATCGGCTTTTTTACGTTATACCTTTAGGGAGTTCACTTTAAAACAATATTCATGACTCCGTTCGCACTGGCTATAGGTAAATCTCAATCCGCAGACTGCAAAACTCTAACTGTTTGGGACAATTCTAATTGGACTAGCAACACACAAAACTATATAAAGGCTAATTCAGTCCGTAAAATTAAGTTTTTAGACGCTGATGGAGTTTTATTACAACCAGAAACTACGCTTAGTAACACAATTATAAATGTGAATTTACCGATGACGGTTGATTTATATGTTGAAGTAGTTTTAACAGTAAGCGGAGAAGTGTCCGGAGTTATACAGTCTAGGTTTTTTCTGAGTTGTTACTTTAATAAAAAAGCCGCTCAATTAACTTCAGAATCTAAATGTGGCTGTGGTTGTGATGATACTAAAGGAGAATGTGAAATAGCCAGAGCAAGAAATAGAGTTTTTTCTGCAGTTACCCACGCTACTTATGGTGCAGGTAAAATTGCCCAAGAACTTCTAACCAGTGCAAATGATATTTTAAACGATTTAAACCCTTAATACGATGCCTGATGTAATAGAACTTCAAAACAGGCTAAGTAAGGCTCAATACTACGCTGCACAACAAGATTACAAAAACTATTTATTTGAGTCTTTGATGTCTGATTGTGATGCGAATTTAGACGAGTTACTGTGTTTATATAATACCATTTACGCCCTTACAGACCAACTTAACGCACAAGATTACGGCGATGTTACGCTTAAATTGTATAATAAACTACTTGATTTAACTGGACTAGAGGATTACAGCTTAACCGTAGATGCTAAATTTGAACATTTAGGCATTACTAAAATTTTTGTAGTCAATGGCTTAAATATTACAGGGCCCATAGAACCGTTAAAGTTTCTTAGAGGAAATGCTGCGGGTACGGCACTTGAGTTTTATAGCATACAACCTCAAGGTGGAACTTCAGGTTCTTATCAACTTTGGAATGCAATTGCAGCGGCCAATAATCAGTACGACTTTAACATATTTGTATCTCATCAAGCTAAAATCTGGAGATCCTTAATAGACAACAACCTTACTGAACCAAGCCTAACCGCTATTACATTTTGGGAAGCACAATCTGTTGAAAGTTTAGTTAACGCTGTTCTTCTTGAAAACGTAACGTCTAACATTGCTAGCGGAGCAACCCCCGCGGGTACTCTTTTTAATATTGGAATGAGCTTTACCGAGTATGTAAAACTTAAAGAAATCACTACTTACTATCCAATTTTAACTTCACCTATATTCTCAATAGCTAATGACCAAGTTAGTTTATTGAAAATTGCTAGTGTGGTAAACGTAGGCTTAACTTTTAACTTTAATAAAGGGGGCATTGTTTTACAAGGAGTATTCCAAAACTTTAGAGCGGGCGCAGCTACAACTTTTAACTTAAACGGAATAGTACAAGCAGGAAATGTTTTAACAGTACTAAACCACGCGGTTACCCGAGGCATAAATAACTTTTTGGGTTTAGTTAATTATGGCATAGGTTCTCAGCCCAAAGACAGCAATAATGCAGATTTTAACACACCATTGGCGGCGGGAACATCTGCAACACAAACTACTTCTTTTGAAGGAGTGTATCCTTTATTTGGTTCTACTGTAAGCATAACAGTTGCAACAGAACAGGCTTTAGTAAGCATGATTACTGGAAATAATATTCAAGTAAATCTAGTAGCTGAATCCGGAGGCAACAAACAGTTTTTTGAGATACCCGATGCGTGGCTAACAGCAAGACCTTTAGTACAAATAAACTACTTTAATACAGTTTCAAATCAGTTTGATACTGCAAATAAGCTAACAGACTTTACTATAACATCAGTTAACAAAACCATACAAGGAGTTCTAACGGGTTATAAAAAATACACTTATAATGGTTCTGACAGGGCTAATGTTTTAATCAGATTAATATTTTAACAATGGCTAGGAAAAAAGGAGATTTTAACTTTTCAGCAAACTTTGAAGTAAAGAAGAAGACCACCCTTGATGCTAGACAATATGTTGACAGCTACTCGGAGTTATTTGAATTTACAGCAGATGATTATATACCTTATGGTTTTCCTGTTACTGTTGGAGGATTAGGTGATTTTTCTAAACTAGGAACGTGGTTTTGCGTTGATCCTAACAACCTTTCAAACCCTTTGTCTTGGGTAAGAAGCAATCAACCTATACCTTTTAATCAAGTGATACAAGTAGGTAGTTACAGTTTTAACAACACTACTTTTGTAGCCACTTTAGGTGCAACATTAAGTTGGGCTTTTAATGAGAATGGAATTAACTACATTTTAGGAAATACAGCGGTTACCCTTACTGCACCTAACGCGACTTTACCTAGAGCAGATATTATAGTTTGGAGTACTGCTCTTGGTTATCAATCAGTACAAGGAGTAGCAGCAGCAGATTTTGCTATACCTAACCCGCCTGCGGGAAAGATTTTAGTACAAACTATAATTAGAAATGTAGATGGTAGCACACAATCTACCCCACCAGATTTAAGTAACTACGCTAAGTTAAATAGTGACAATAGGTTTGCTGCTAAAAACACATTTGAAAGCGTAGTTACTTTTGATAATACAGCTTTAAATAATGGGTTGTTGTTTACAAGTAATGGGCAATACAACGGTAATATAAAATACGAAAGAACAACTGGAAATTTATCTTTCAATTTTTATGAACCAATTACACAAGCTTTACAATCTGCGTTTTCAGTAAATAGAATTTCAAAATTAGTAACCTATTCTGGTAGAGTAAAAGGATTACCAGCTTCAGAGGCTGATGATTTTGTTACAAAAGCTCAATCAGATTTAAAAGTCGATAAGGCAGCAAGTAAAAGTTTAATTGCAGATACTGAAATTGCAAGGCTTTTAAATGTTTTCAACTTTGATAATAGTGGAAACGTTACTGCTCTTGGAAATAAAGTAGAC
>Ga0326734_1000084_pt1 | contig 31816 bp, 30 predicted proteins | sample 15_GP2_1315_FD_207944 | JGI IMG/M metagenome (GOLD analysis project Ga0326734, IMG submission 207944) | Glacier ice microbial communities from Ngari, Tibet, China - 15_GP2_131.5 | ecosystem: Environmental > Aquatic > Freshwater > Ice > Glacier | place: China: Ngari, Tibet | collected 2018-07-18 | reverse complement strand
CTGTTCTGGAGTAGAATTCATGTCGGGCAAGGTGGCGTTCGTGTTGTAAATTGTGTTTCTCAATAACTCACATTTTATCAATCACTTACGGCATTCTTGCCCTTTTTTATGCAAAATTCAGGCTAAGTGGCGCCGCCACAGGTTTTTCGTCACGATTTGGAGTGTTATGCTACCGGAAACTCTTTTGTTCGCAGCGCCGGGTTCGCTGGGAGCAACCCTCGCCGCCGGTCTGTTTGGATTGCTGATCGGCAGCTTCCTGAACGTCGTCATCTACCGCATGCCGAAGATGATGCAGCGCGAGTCGGACAATTACGTCGCGCACGAAAGCGGCCGGGAACTGCCGCACCAGGACAACTTCAACCTGATGGTGCCGCGCTCGGCCTGCCCGCACTGCGGCCACCGGATCACTGCGCTGGAAAACATTCCGCTCGTTAGTTACGTCGCCCTCGGCGGCAAGTGCAGTGCCTGCAAGGCGCCGATCCCGCTGCGCTATCCGCTGGTGGAAGGGGCGACCGGGCTGCTGTCGGCGTTGCTGATATGGCGCTTCGGCAGCGGCTGGGCAGGTCTCGCGACGCTCGGCTTCGGCTACGCGCTGCTGGCGATGACGGCGATCGATTACGATACCCAGTTGCTGCCCGACGACCTGACGTTCCCGCTGCTGTGGGCAGGCCTCTTGGTCAACCTGAACGGCGCCTTCGTGCCCTTGCACGAAGCGGTGATCGGCGCTGCGTGCGGCTACTTGGCGCTGTGGTCGGTCTACTGGCTGTTCAAGCTGGCGACCGGCAAGGAAGGGATGGGCTATGGTGACTTCAAGCTGCTGGCCGCCCTTGGCGCCTGGCTCGGCTGGACCATGCTGCCGACCATCATCTTGCTGTCGTCGCTGGTCGGGGCGGTGGTCGGCATCGGCCTGATCCTGTTTGCCAAACGCGGCCGCGAGAAGCCGATCCCGTTCGGCCCTTACCTGGCTGCGGCCGGCATGCTCGCGCTGCTGTACGGCCCGGAACTGAGCGGCATTTCGCGCCGCATTTTCGGCTAGATGCACGCCGGCGAGGATGACATGGACAACCAACATGGGCCGCTGCTGCAGATCGGACTGACCGGCGGCATCGGCTGCGGCAAGACCACGGTCGCCGATATGTTTGGCGCCCTTGGCGCCACCATCGTCGATACCGACCTGATCGCCCATGCGATGACCGCGCCCGGCGGCGCCGCGATGGCGGCGATCGGCGCCGCATTCGGCAACGCCTATCTGACCTGCGATGGCGCGCTCGAGCGCGCCCGCATGCGCGCCTTGGTGTTTGCCGACCCCGGCGCCAAAGTGCGGCTCGAAGCCATTCTGCATCCGCTGATCGGCGCTGCCGCCGAGGCGCAAGCGAGGGCGGCAACCGGCGTCTACGTCATCCATGTCGTGCCGCTGCTGATCGAGTCAGCCAACTGGCGCAACCGGATAGCGCGGGTGCTGGCCATCGACTGCCCGGAAGCGCTGCAAATGGCGCGCGTGATGGCGCGCAGTGGCTTGCAGGAAGCACAAGTGAAGGCCATCATGGCGGCGCAGGTAGCGCGCCCGGTGCGGCTGGCCGCGGCCGACGACGTCATCACCAACGACGACGGCATTGCCGCGCTGGCGCCGCAAGTTGAAGCGCTGCACCGGTTTTACATGGCGATTTCGGCCAGAATGGCAGGAATAACAAGCGAGAGTTTGTAATTTTGTCGCGCTTGGTTCAAAATCACGGGATTGTCCTGGCCACCATGTAAGGGATGTCATTTTGATCGTCTACGAATACCCTTTCAACGAGCGCATTCGCACGTTGTTGCGGCTGGAAGACCTGTACGAAAAATTCAAGTTCTTTGTACACCAGGAACACGCGATGCAACACCACGTCGCGCTCTCGACGATTTTCGACATGCTCGAAGTGGCCGGCCGCGCCGACCTCAAGTCCGACCTGCTGCAAGAACTCGAGCGGCAAAAGCAAAGCCTGCTGAACTACCGCTCGAACCCGAATGTCGCCGCCGACATGCTCGACGCCGTCCTCGGCGAACTCGAAACCGTCAGCGCCAACCTGGTCGCCGCCCAAGGCAAGACGGGCCAGAACGTGCGCGACAACGAATGGCTGATGAGCATTCGCGGGCGCACCATCATCCCCGGCGGCGCCTGCGAATTCGACCTGCCGTCCTATCATGCCTGGCAGCAGCGACCGTCGCAGCAGCGCCATACCGACATCCTCGCCTGGTTCGCGCCGCTGGCGCCGCTGTTCGACGCCCTGGCCCTGGTGCTGCGCCTGCTGCGCGATTCCGGCCGGCCCGTCAAGATGATCGCCATCGCCGGCAGCTACCAGCAAATGCTGCAAGGCAAGGTGTACCAGATGCTGCGCCTGTCGCTCGATGCATCGCTGGGCGCGATCCCCGAAATTTCGGCCAACAAATACATGCTGTGGGTGCGCTTTACAACCCAGGGCGGCGACCTGAAACCGAAGCCGCTGGAAGACGACGTGCCGTTCGAACTGACGCTGTGCAACTTTTAAGATGTGAGTAATTTGCCATGACTGTCGTAAGCTGCCCCACCTGTGCCAAAAAAGTCGAATGGACCGAGGCCAACAAGTACCGGCCGTTCTGCTCCGAACGCTGCAAGCAGATCGACCTCGGCGCCTGGGCGGAAGAAAAGTTCGTCATCCCCGGCGCCGCGCCGGCCGACCTTTTGAACGATCCGCTGGCCAACGATTAAATGGGGTCAGACCCCGCGATTAAATGGGGTCAGACCCCGCAGCACTTGGGTAGCGCACCCGGTCGAGCCATTCGAGCAGGGGGATGGTGGCCGGCAGCAGCGGTGCAACGCCGACCTTGCCCTGCCACGCAAAGGCTTGTCCTTCCAGCCCTTGCGGTTCGCCCTGCCAGGCGCGGCTGATGAAAAAATGCAGCCGCACGTGGGCGTGTTCGTACACGTGTTCAACGCTGCACCATTGCTCGGCGCTGGTGATGCGCACTCCGAGCTCTTCGACAAATTCGCGCTGGAGGGCGGCGAACAAGGTTTCGCCCGGCTCCACTTTCCCGCCCGGGAATTCCCAGTAGCCGCAATAGGGTTTGCCGGCCGGCCGCTGGCCGAGCAGCACGTCGCCGTTCGGCGCGATCAGGATGCCGACGACGACGTCGATCGGCCCCGCTGCGGGGCTTGATGCGGCTTCAGGCATCCGGCAGTTTTCCGGCGTAATCCTTGGCGAACTGCCACGCCACCCGGCCCGAGCGCGACCCGCGCGCCAGCGCCCAGCGCAAGGCGTCAAGGCGCGCCGCCGCGATCTGCTCGGCGCCGACGCCGAAGGTGCCGAGCCAGTGGGCAACGATGTCGAGATAATCGTCCTGCCGGAACGGATAGAACGACAGCCACAAGCCGAAGCGCTCCGACAGCGAGATCTTTTCTTCCACCGTCTCGCCCGGATGCAGGTCGCCGTTGTCGTCCGAGGTGGTGCCGGCGTTGTCCGACATCCGCTCCGGCATCAGGTGACGCCGGTTCGAGGTGGCGTAAATGAGCACGTTGTCGGACTGCGCCGAGATTGAGCCGTCGAGCGCCACCTTGAGCGCCTTGTAGCCGCTCTCGCCCTCTTCGAACGACAAATCGTCGCAGAAGATGATGAAGCGTTCCGGCCGCCCGGCGACCAGGTCGACGATGTCGGTCAGCTCCGCCAGGTCGGCCTTGTCGACTTCGATCAGGCGCAGGCCATCGCCGGCGAACTGGTTCAGGCAAGCCTTGATCAGCGACGACTTGCCGGTACCGCGCGCGCCCGTCAGCAGCACGTTGTTGGCCGGGCGCCTGGTGACGAACTGGCGGGTGTTCTGCTCGATCTGCTGCTTCTGGTTGCCGATGTTGTGCAGGTCGGACAGCGTAATGGTCGAGGCATGCGCCACCGGCTGCAGGTAGCCGGCGCCGGCGCGTTTTTTCCAGCGGAAGGCGAAGCTGCGCTGCCAGTCCGGCTCGCGCGGGACGGCCGGCGGCAGCACCGCTTCGACCCGCACCAGCAGTGCTTCGGCACGCAGCAAAAATTGTTCGAGTGGCGTCATCGGGTGATCCTGAGGTTACGAGCGGTCACGAGCGGTAATCCGCGTTGATGGTGACGTACTCGTGCGACAGGTCGCACGTCCAGACGGTGGCGCAGGCGTTGCCGCGGCCGAGCGTGACGCGCACCGTGATCTCGCTTTGCTGCATCACGCGCTGGCCGTCGGCTTCCTGGTAATCGGGATTGCGCCCGCCGTTTTGCGCCACCCAGACGTCGTCGAGGTAAAGATCGAGCTTGCCGACGTCGAGATCGTCGACGCCGGCATAGCCGATCGCCGCCAGGATGCGGCCCAAATTCGGGTCGGAGGCGAAGAAGGCGGTTTTTACCAGCGGCGAATGGGCGATCGAGTAGGCGATCTTGCGGCACTCTTCCATGCCCGCGCCCTGCTCGACCGTGACGGTGATGAACTTGGTGGCGCCCTCGCCGTCGCGGATGATTTGCTGGGCCAGGTTGGTAGACAGGTCGGTGACGGCGTCGCGCAGCGCGGCGTAGTGGGGCGAATCGGCGTCGTTCACTTCCAGCGTGCCGGCGCCTGTTGCGATCAGCATGAACGAATCGTTGGTCGAAGTGTCGCCGTCGATCGTGATGCAGTTGAACGAGTGGTCGGCGGCGTGGCGCACCAGCTGCTCGAGCACCGGCTGCGCGACCTTGGCGTCGAACGCCAGGTAGCCGAGCATGGTCGCCATGTTCGGCCGGATCATGCCGGCGCCCTTGCTGATGCCGGTCATGGTCACGGCGTGGCCGCCGATCGTGACGACCCGCGAGGCGGCCTTGGGCTGGGTGTCGGTGGTCATGATCGCTTCGGCCGCGTTGAACCAGTTGTCGGTCTTGAGGTTCGCGAGCGCGGCGGGCAAGGCGGCGACGATTTTTTCGACCGGCAGCGGCTCGAGAATGACGCCGGTCGAAAACGGCAGCACCTGGCGTGGATCGCAGCCGAGCAGGCTGGCCAGCGCGGCGCACGTTTGCTGCGCCTTGGCCAGGCCCGATTCGCCCGTGCCGGCGTTGGCGTTGCCGGTATTGATGACCAGCGCGCGGATCGGCGCGGCGCCGGCCGCGTCTTTCGCTGCCGCCAGGTGCGCCTGGCTGACCTGGACCGGCGCGGCGCAGAAGCGGTTGAGGGTGAACACGCCGGCCACGGTGGCCGTCGGCGCCAGCGTCATGACCAGCACGTCCTTGCGGTTCGGCTTCTTGATGCCGGCTTCGGCGAAGCCGATGTCGATGCCGTTGACAGGTTTCAGTTCAGCGGCGACGGGCAGCGGGGAGTTGACGGCCATGAAGTATCCAGTGGAAGCATTCGAAGCCGCTATTGTAACCACCTTGACCACCGCGTCAGCATGACGCGAAAAAAAAGCGGCAGGGTTTTCACCGCGCCGCCTCGTTTGGACCTTGTTTATAACCTTGCCTGTGCTGTCACCGCCCCGTCACGCCAGCTTGCCGTGGCACTGCTTGAACTTCTTGCCGCTGCCGCAAGGGCACGGGTCGTTGCGGCCAACCTTCATGCCCATGTAGGTGGTGGCGTCGTCGGGCGCGCGCGCCGCGCCGGAGGCGGAGGGAGCGCTCGTCGGCGCCAGCAGTTCTTCCGGCGCCGCGTCCGGATTGAAGTCGGCGTGCTGGTAGCTGACGTTTTCGAGCTGCGCATGCTGCGCCGCCATGGCCGCTTCGGCAGCGTCGATTTCCTCGCGCGACTGGATCCGCACCGTCATGACCATCTTGATCACTTCGTTCTTGATCATGTCGAGCATGCTGGCGAACAGTTCGAACGCTTCGCGCTTGTATTCCTGCTTCGGGTTCTTCTGCGCGTAACCGCGCAAGTGGATACCCTGGCGCAAATGGTCGAGCGCGGCCAGGTGCTCGCGCCAGTGGCTGTCGACGCTTTGCAGCATGACGTTGCGCTCGAAACCGCCAAACGATTCCTTGCCGACGACGGCGATCTTGGCATCGTAGGACGCGTTTGCCGCCGCCAGCACCTTCTCGAGGATGTCGTCGTCGGTGACGTTCTGGTCTTGCGCGAGCAGCGATTGCAGCGGCACGTCGAGGCTCCATTCGGCGCCCAAGGCGGCTTCCAGCGCCGCTACGCTCCACTGCTCTTCGACCGATTCGGCCGGCACGTGGGTGCGCACCACGTCGGTGAACACGCCGACCCGCAGCGAGGCGATCAGCTCGGAAATGTCGGTCGACTCGAGCAGTTCGTTGCGCTGGGTGTAGATCACCTTGCGCTGGTCGTTGGCGACGTCGTCGTATTCGAGCAGCTGCTTGCGGATGTCGAAGTTGCGCGCCTCGACCTTGCGCTGCGCCGATTCGATCGAGCGCGATACGATCGCCGCTTCGATCGGTTCGCCTTCGGGCATTTTGAGGCGGTCCATGATGGCGCGCACGCGGTCGCCGGCGAAGATGCGCAGCAGCGCGTCGTCGAGCGACAAATAGAAACGCGACGAGCCCGGATCGCCCTGGCGCGCCGAGCGGCCGCGCAGCTGGTTGTCGACGCGGCGCGATTCGTGCCGTTCGGTGCCGATGATGTGCAGGCCGCCGGCGCCGACCACGTGGTCGTGCAGCGACTGCCATTCGTCGCTCAGCTTGGCCGATTGCAGCGCCTTGTCGGACTGCGCCAGCCCGGGGTTTGCATCGATCAGCTGAATCTGTTTTTCGACGTTGCCGCCCAAAACGATGTCGGTGCCGCGGCCGGCCATGTTGGTGGCGATGGTGATCATCTTCGGCCGGCCGGCCTGGGCGATGATTTCCGCTTCGCGCGCATGCTGCTTGGCGTTGAGGACATTGTGTTCGAGCTTGGCGCCGGCAAGGATCCCCGACAGCAGTTCGGAGTTCTCGATCGAGGTAGTGCCGACCAGCACCGGCTGGCCGCGTTCGTAGCAGTCGCGGATGTCGATCAGCATGGCGCCGTATTTTTCCTGCGCCGACTTGTAGACCTGGTCCTGGCGGTCGACCCGCCGGGATGGACGGTTGGGCGGAATCACCACCGTCTCGAGGCCGTAGATTTCCTGGAACTCGTACGCTTCGGTGTCGGCGGTGCCGGTCATGCCGGACAATTTGGCGTACATCCGGAAGTAGTTCTGGAACGTGATCGAAGCGAGGGTCTGGTTCTCGTTCTGGATCCGTACGCCTTCCTTCGCTTCGACGGCCTGGTGCAGGCCGTCGGACCAGCGCCGGCCCGTCATCAGGCGGCCGGTGAATTCGTCGACGATCACCACTTCGTCGTTCTGCACCACGTAATGCTGGTCCTTGTGGTACAGCGCGTGGGCGCGCAGCGCCGCGTACAGGTGGTGGATCAGGGTGATGTTGGCGGCGTCGTACAGCGACGCGCCTTCCGGCAGCAAGCCCATTTTGGTGAGGATCGCTTCGGCGTTCTCGTGGCCCGCCTCGGTCAGCAGCACCGAGTGCGCCTTTTCGTCCTTGGTGTAGTCGCCCTCGACTTCGACGACGCCCTTGCCGTCGGGCGTTTCTTCGCCAATCTGCATGGTCAGCATGCCGGGCAGTTCGTTGATCTTGTGGTACAGGTCGGTGTGGTTCTCGGCTTGGCCGGAAATGATCAGGGGCGTGCGGGCCTCGTCGATCAAAATCGAGTCGACTTCATCGACGACGGCGAAACTGAGCACGCGCTGCACCCGTTCGCGCGCTTCGTAGACCATGTTGTCGCGCAGGTAGTCGAAGCCGAATTCGTTGTTGGTGCCGTAGGTGATGTCGGCGGCGTAGGCGGCCTGCTTGGTGTCGTGATCCATCTGCGACAGGTTCACGCCGGTCGACAGGCCGAGCCAGCCGTACAGCCGGCCCATCCACTCGGCATCGCGCTGTGCCAGGTAATCGTTGACGGTGATGACGTGCACGCCCTTGCCCGACAGCGCATTCAGGTAGGTCGGCAAGGTCGCCATCAGCGTCTTGCCCTCGCCCGTGCCCATCTCGGCGATTTTGCCGAAGTGCAGCACCATGCCGCCGATCATCTGGACGTCGAAGTGGCGCATCTTGAGCACGCGCCGGGCCGCCTCGCGGCACACCGCGAACGCTTCCGGCAGCAAGGCGTCGAGCGTGGCGCCCTTGGCCAGGCGATCCTTGAATTCCGGCGTCTTGGCCTGAAGTTCCGCATCGGACAGCTTTTCGATCTGGGGCTCGAGCGCACTGATGTCGCGCACGGTCTTTTGATATTGCTTGAGCAGGCGCTGGTTGCGGCTACCGAAAATCTGGGTCAGTAATGACATGCTTGAATTCTTGAAAAATGCGCCGCTAAAAAAAGCCAGAACGATATCGAAAATTTATCGTTCGAAGGCTGACTATGGCAAAAAGAGGGTGATTTTATCATGCGATCCGGCCACACTTGGGGTTAATGGGGCCGATAACAAGTGCATAAGGCAAAACACGGCGTTCCCGGCACCGTTGCCGATACCGTGATCGAACCGCACCGGCACTTCGCTGCACCCTGCGCCTTGCGCGCGCGCGCCAGCACCGTCTGCGCGGCCACCGGTGGGGCCAATTGTGATATGTTTCGCCTCATGCGGTTCACTTCCCACCATCCGGGCCTCGGCCATATCTTCGGCACCAAAACACGCCAGACGTCGGTTGGCGCCACCACGTTTTTAAGCGGCAATGCCAAGATGGCAAGCCTGTTGCCGACCGCGATGCGCATGGCCAGCCTGCAAAAGGATTGCGCCGGCGCCTTGCCGCCGATGTTCGGCAACTGCGACGTGCTGTCGTTCGAAGACGCCCAACTGGTGCTGGCAACGCCGACCTCGGCGGTCGCCGCCAAGCTCAAGCAGCAGCTGCCGCAGCTGCAGGCCGCACTCACCAAGCGTGGCTGGCAGGTCAACAACGTCAAGCTGAAGGTGCAGGTCACGCGCAGCATCGCGCCGCAGGTGCACACGCACCAGCTCAGTTTTCCGCCCGCAGCGGTGGCCGCCTTTGCCGAACTGGGCGAGAATTTGCCCGCCACCGCGCAAAACGCCACCCTCATCGCCGCGATCAAGGCGATGGCGGCGCGCCGCAGGTAGCACCCGGTCAGGTCAGCGCCCACTCCCGCGCCATCTGGCGCAGATACGACGCCGGCGCCGTGCCGGGCGCGTCGAACGAGACGATTTCGTACGCATCGGGACGCTCCAGCAGCGCCAGCAGCAGCTGATTGTTGAGCGCGTGACCCGACTTGTGGGCATGGTAGCTGGCCAGCAGCGGATGGCCGACCAGGTACAGGTCGCCGATGGCGTCGAGGATCTTGTGGCGCACGAATTCGTCGTCGTAGCGCAGGCCGTCCGAGTTGAGGATGCGGTATTCGTCCATCACGATGGCGTTCTCGAGCGAGCCGCCGCGCGCCAGGCCCATGCCGCGCAGGCTTTCGACGTCCTGCATAAAGCCGAACGTGCGCGCGCGGGCAACGTCGTGGACGTACGAGACGTCGCCGAAATCGACCGTCGCGCGCTGGGTCGTGCCGTCCACCGCCGGGTGGTTGAACTCGATGAAAAAGTCGAGGCTGAAGCCGTCGTACGGCGACAGGCGGGCCCATTTTTCGTGCGCGCCGCTGCCGTGGCGCACTTCGACGTCGCGCAGCACGCGGATGAATTTCTTCGCCGCGGCCTGTTCCTGCACGCCGGCCTGCTGCAGCAAAAACACGAACGACGCCGCCGAGCCATCCATGATCGGGATTTCCTCGGCCGAGACGTCGACGTACAGGTTGTCGATGCCAAGGCCGGCACAGGCCGACATCAGGTGCTCGACGGTTGACACGCGCGCCGTGTCCTTGACCAGCACCGACGCCATGCGGGTGTCGCCCACCACGCCGGCGCTGGCGGCAAATTCGACCACCGGGTCGAGGTCGACGCGGCGAAACACGATGCCGGCATCGATCGCGGCCGGGCGCAACGTCAATTCGACCCGCGTGCCGGAGTGCAGTCCGACGCCGACCGTGCGCACCAGTTGTTTGATGGTTCGTTGTTTGAGCATGCGATGATTATAGCGAACTTGCTTGCGCGCCGCTGAGCCGGCACGGCCAGCGCCGCCCCCTCAGGGAAACACTTCCTCGGCATGGCCGCCTTCGTGCCGGATCAGGTAGATGCCGCTGCCGATGATGATGGCCGCGCCCAGCAAGGTATAGCGGTCGGGCAGCGTGTGCCACAACAGCCAGTCGAAACCGACGGCCCACGCCAGAGCGGCGTATTCGAACGGCGCCACTTTCGACGCTTCGCCCGAGCCGAACGCCTCGGTAATGGCCAGCTGGCCCAGAAAGCCGGACAGCGCCAGCGCGCACAGCACCCAGGTGTCGGCCGCGCGCAGCGGCACCCAGCCGGGCGCCGCCAGCGCGCTGGCGCCGATCGACATCAGCAGCATCAGCCACAGCACCACGTGTTCGCTGCGGTCGGTGCGCGCCAGGATGCGCGCCGTCACCGCCGAGACCGCGTACATCGCAGCGGCGCCCAGGACCGCCAGGCCGCCGAGCGTGAGGAAGCCGGCGCCGCTCGGGCGCAGCACCACCAGCACGCCGACCATGCCAACCGCGATGGCGACCCAGCGCGCCAGGTGAACGTGCTCGCCAAGCAGCAGCACCGACAGCGCCGTGATCAGCGCCGGCGCGATGAAAAAGATGGTGTACGCCTCGGCCAGCGACAGCGTCTGCAGGCCGTACGCAAACAAGGCCAGCATGGCGATGCCGAGCGCGGCGCGCAGCAGGTGGAGCGACCAGCGGATGCGCAGCATGGAGCCGAAAGCGCCGCGCCAGCCACAATAGGCGAGCACCAGCGGCAGCGACGTCAGCGCGCGCAGCGCCGCCACCTGCATCGCCGGATAGTGTTCGGACAGCAGTTTCATCGCCGTGTCCATCAGCGAAAACAGCGACACCGCCAGCAGCATCGCGTAAATGCTGCGCAGGTTGCCGCGCGGGCGGCTTTGCGCCTGCTTCAGGCTGTGGTTCATGTGTTGTCCGGTCGAGCAATACAAAACGGCGCCACGGCGCCGTTTCGACATATTTGCAATACGCTGAAGGTTAGCCCAGTTGCGCCAGCAGCGTCTCGGCGCCCGACACCGCAAAGCCGCCGCCGCCCTCCAGGTTCAGCTGGGTGACGACGCCGTCTTCGACCAGCATCGAATAGCGATTCGAACGCGTGCCCATGTCGTGCTTGGAGAAATCGGCGTCAAGGCCGAGCGCCTTGGTAAAGACGGCGCTGCCGTCCGCCATCATGCGCACGACGTTGGTGGCCTTCTGGTCGCGGCCCCAGGCGCCCATGACGAAAGCGTCGTTGACCGAGATGCACCAGATTTCGTCGACGCCCCTGGCCTTGAAAGCGTCCGCATGGGCGACGTAACCCGGCACGTGCTGCGCCGAGCAGGTCGGGGTATAGGCGCCCGGCAGGCCGAAGATGGCGATCTTCTTGCCTTTGACCAGGTCGGCGACCTGAAACACGTTGGGACCAAGGGCGCACCCTTCGGTGGCGGTGTCGATGAATTCTGAGAGGGTGCCTTCTGGCAATTTGTCGCCGATCTTGATGGTCATGGATGACTCCTTGTGCTGGATTCTGGTAAGCGATCGCCGCCGGGGGCGGCAGTTTTCAAGTGCTGGCGGCAGTATGCCCGATCCCGCTCAATTTTGCTGAAGATGCAAGAAAAATGGCAATGCCACATGGCAGCCGCGCCACCCATGAAAAAGGGCGCCCATGCCTGCGCATGCACCCCCCATTACTACAGACGCGTAAAAAATCAGTCCGCTTGCTTGCGCAGGAACGCCGGGATGTCGTACGTCTCGACGCCGTTGCGCTGCATTGCCTGCACCTGTTCGGACGCCTGCTCGCGGCGCCATACGGCCGGCTGCTTCAAACCGTCCATCGCCGCGTGGCCGCCGAGCGCGCTCGAGCCCATCGTCACGCCGGACGCCCCGTGCAAGGCGGCGCCGGACGCCATCAGCGGCCCGTTGTGGGTGCCGGTGCGCAGCATCGGCTGCTGCACCAGTTGCATCGCCTTCTTTGCCTTGCCGAGACCGGTGGCCACGACGGTAACGCGGATGTCGTCGCCCATGTCGTCGTCGTAGGCGATGCCCTGGGCGATCGAGGCGTCGGGCGCCGCAAAGGCGCGCACCGCGGCCATGACTTCCTTGATTTCCTTGCCTTTCAGGCCACGGCTGGCGGTGACGTTGACGAGCACGCCGCGCGCGCCGGACAGGTCGATGCCGTCCAGCAGCGGCGAGGCCACGGCCTGCTCGGCGGCGATGCGCGCGCGGTCGACGCCGGACGCCGTCGCGGTGCCCATCATCGCCTTGCCCTGCTCGCCCATGATGGTCTTGACGTCGTTGAAGTCAACGTTGATATGGCCCGGCACGTTGATGATCTCGGCAATACCGGCGACCGCGTTGTTGAGCACATCGTCGGCGTGCTTCATCCAGTCGATCATGGTTTCGTCTTCGTAGATCTCTTCCAGCTTTTCGTTGAGGATGATGATCAGCGAGTCGACGTGCTTGCTCAATTCCTCGAGGCCTTCTTCGGCGATGTCCATGCACTTCTGGCCTTCGTACGAAAACGGCTTCGACACCACCGCCACCGTCAGCGCGCCCATCGACTTGGCGATTTCGGCGACGATTGGCGCGGCGCCGGTGCCGGTGCCGCCACCCATGCCGGCGGCGATGAACACCATGTGCGCGCCGCGCAGCGCGTCTTCGATGCGCGAACGCGATTCTTCGGCCAGCTGGCGGCCGACCGCCGGCTTCATGCCGGCGCCAAGGCCCGATTCGCCGATCTGGATGATGTTGTGCGCGCTCGAGGCGGCCAGCGCCTGGGCGTCCGTGTTGGCCGCGATGAACTCGACGCCGCAGACGCCCTTGTTGATCATGTGCTGAACCGCATTGCCGCCGGCGCCACCGATGCCGACGACCTTGATGACGGTGCCCAGTGCTGCGTTATCGACCATATCGAACTCCATGAATAACTCCTGTTCAAAGTGCCGCTTTCAGGCGCCAGGCTGCATCGTCGTATGAAACCTGGCGCTTGAAAACCGCGTTTGTAGATAAAAATGCCAATGTTGGTGTGCTTGTGCTTGTGCGTGTGCCTTGACGCTGAAACGTGACGCCAGAACCGGGGCGTGGCGCGCCGCCTGACGCTTAAAAATTTCCCAAGAACCATTCCTTCATACGCTGCCATACCGCCTTCACGGAGCCGTCCTGGCGCGTCACCAGATGGCCGCGCAAATACTGTTTTTTCGCTTCCAGCAGCAGCCCGAGCACGGTCGCATACCGCGGGCTGCGCACCACGTCGGCGAGCTGGCCGCGGTAGTCCGGCGTGCCCAGGCGCGCCGGCTTGAGGAAGATGTCTTCCGCCATTTCGATCATGCCCGGCATGATCGCCGAGCCGCCGGTGAGCACGATGCCAGACGACAGCACGCCCTCGTAGCCCGACTCGCGCACCACCTGGTGGACCATCGCGAACAGCTCCTCGACGCGCGGCTCGATTACCGCCGCCAGCGCCTGGCGCGACAGCGTGCGCGGACCGCGGTCGCCCAGGCCGGGCACTTCGAGCGTCTCGCCCGGATCGGCCAGCGCCTGCTTGGCGACGCCGTAACGGATCTTGATTTCCTCCGCTTCCGCAGTCGGCGTGCGCAGCGCCATGGCGATGTCGTTGGTGATCTGGTCGCCGGCAATCGGCAGCACCGCCGTGTGGCGGATCGCGCCGTCCGAAAACACCGCGATGTCGGTGGTGCCGCCGCCGATGTCGATCAGCACCACGCCGAGCTCTTTTTCGTCCGGCGTGAGCACCGCGTCGGCCGAGGCCATCGGCTGCAAGATCAGGTCCGACACTTCCAGGCCGCAGCGGCGCACGCACTTGACGATGTTCTGCACCGCCGACACCGCGCCGGTGACGATGTGCACCCGCACTTCAAGCCGGATGCCGCTCATGCCGATCGGCTCGCGCACGTCTTCCTGGCTGTCGACGATGAATTCCTGCGGCACCGTGTGCAGCAACTGCTGGTCGGTCGGGATGTTGACCGCTTTTGCCGTCTCGATCACGCGGGCGACGTCGGTCGCGGTCACTTCCTTGTCCTTGATCGCCACCATGCCGCTTGAATTGAACGAGCGGATATGGCTGCCGGCGATGCCGGCATACACGTTGCGGATCTTGCAGTCGGCCATCAGCTCGGCTTCTTCGAGGGCGCGCTGGATCGATTCGACCGTCGCCTCGATGTTGACGACGACGCCTTTTTTCAGGCCGCGCGACTCGTGCTGGCCGAGGCCGATGACTTCGTGGCGTCCGTCGGACATCACCTCGGCCACCACCGCGACCACTTTCGAGGTGCCGATATCGAGTCCGACGATCAGGTTTTTAGCGTCTTTTGTCATTTTGCCGTGGCCTAGTGCTTGCTGGTGTTCTTGGTGGTTGAATGGGTCGTTTTGGCGACGGCCTTCACAGGCTTGGTTCCGTCTTTTGGCACTGTCAGGCCGGCGGCGGCCAGCGCCAGGCCGTTCGGGTAGCGCATGTCGATCAGGTCGATATTGCCGTCGATGCGGCTGACCAGCTGCGGATACACGCTCACCAGGCGCGCCACCCGGTGGCGCAGCGTGGTGTGGTCCTGCTCGCGCCCCAGCGCCACCCGCATGCCGTTGTCCAGCTTTACCGTCCACGCGTACCGGCTCGACAGCGTCAACACGTCCGGCACCAGTTTCACCGGCGCGAACCATGCACGCAACTCGGCGAACCGCGCCAGCACTTCCTTCTCGCTGCCTTCGGGGCCCTCGAACCCGGGCAGCGGATGGTCCTCGTCGGCCTCGGCCAGGTTGGCGGTAAATACATCGCCCTTGACCGACAGCAGCCGGCCGTCTTCGCCCCAGGTGCCGAGCGGCTCGTGCTCCTCGATCGCGACGATCAGCTGGTTTGGCCACTCGCGCCGCACCGTTGCGCGCCGTACCCACGGCACCGATTCGAACGCCGTGCGCACCTGGCCGAGGTTGGTGGTAAAAAAATTGCCTTTGAATTTGCCGATCACGCCGGCGCGCACCGTCAATTCGTTGACCCGCTTCAGTTCAATGTCGTACATGCTCTCGACCCGCACCGAGGTGAGCGTAAACATCGGCCGCTGTGACAGCCACCACACGCCGCAGGCAATCAGGGCCAGCACGACCAGGGCGATCAGCCCGTTGGCGGCGGCGTTCAGGGCGCGGGCGTCTTGCCACATGCCGGGTTATCCCCTGACCATCTTCAGGCGCGCCGACGCCAGAATCTCGACGCACAGGTCTTCGTAGCCGATGCCGACCGCGCGTGCCGCCATCGGCACCAGCGAGTGGCCCGTCATGCCCGGCGAGGTATTGACTTCGAGCAGAAACGGCAAATTGTCGCTGGCCCGCAACAGCACGTCGACCCGGCCCCAGCCCTCGCAACCGAGGGCGCGGTACGCCTCGATGGCGATGCGCTCCATTTCGGCGGCGGTGGCGGGGTCGAGGTTGGCCGGGCAAAAATACCGGGTGTCGTCGTTAAAGTACTTGTTCTGGTAGTCGTAGTTCCCTTGCGGCGCCACGATCTCGACGATCGGCAGCGCGCGCGCGCTTTTTCCGCGCCCGAGCACGGCGACGGTGAACTCGCGGCCGGTGACGAATTCTTCGGCCAGCACGACGTCGTCGAAACCGGCGGCCAGCCGGTAGGCCGATTGCATCTCCTCCACCGCGCCGACCTTGGTGATGCCGATGGTCGAGCCTTCCAGCGGCGGCTTGACGATCAGCGGCAGTCCGAGCTCGGCGGCCACTTGCGCCAGGTCGGTGTCGTCGTCCAAAGTCGCATATTTCGGCGTCGGCAGACCACGCACGATCCAGATCATCTTGGTGGCGATCTTGTCCATGCCGACCGCGCTGGTCATCACGCCGCTGCCGGTGTACGGGATGCCGAGCTGCTCGAGCGCGCCTTGCAGGCTGCCGTCTTCGCCGAAACGCCCGTGCAGCGCGATGAACACGCGGCTGAAGTTTTCAGCCGCCAGTTCGGCCAGGCTGCGCTCGGCCGGATCGAAGGCGTGCGCGTCGATGCCGCGGCTCTTCAAGGCCGCCAGCACGCCGCTGCCGGACATGATCGACACCGCGCGTTCGGCGGAGCGGCCGCCGAACAGCACGCCGACCTTGCCGAAGGCGGCGGCGTCATTCAAGGAAGTCAGTGGAAAAATCGCGCTCACGTTCTGGCCTTTGAATAAGCAGTCAGTGTGGCCGGGATGGCGCTGATCGAGCCGGCGCCCATCGTGATGACGACGTCGCCGTCTTTCACCACGTTCATGATGGCGCCACACATGTCGGCGATCGATTCGACGAAGATCGGTTCGATCTTGCCGCCCACGCGCAGCGCGCGCGCCAGAGCGCGGCCGTCGGCGGCGGCGATCGGCGCTTCGCCGGCGGCGTAGACGTCGGCCAGCAGCAGCACGTCGGGCTTCGACAGCACCTTGACGAAGTCTTCGAACAGGTCGCGGGTGCGGGAAAAACGGTGCGGCTGAAAGGCCAGCACCAGCCGGCGGCCCGGATAGGCGCCGCGTGCGGCGGCCAGCGTCACTTCGGTTTCGACCGGATGGTGGCCGAAGTCGTCGACCAAAGCGAAGCTGCCGCCGCCGGCCAGCGCGACTTCGCCGTAACGGGTGAAGCGGCGGCCGACGCCTTTGAAGCCGGCCAGGCCGCGCTGGGTGGCGCCGTCGTCGATGTCGATTTCGCGCGCAATGGCGATCGCCGAGCAGGCGTTGGCGACGTTGTGCATGCCCGGCTGATTGAGCACGAAATCGGTGTCGGCGAAGCCGTCCTGGACGACGCTGAAATGCATCTGCAGCCCGACCGCGCGGGCGTTCACCGCGCGCACCTGCGCCAGCGGGCTGAAGCCGTAGGTGGTGACCGGTTTGCTGATGTGCGGCAGGATTGCCCGCACGTGCTCGTCGTCGATACACAGCATCACGCGGCCGTAGAACGGCAGGCGCTGGGTGAACTGGACGAAGGCCATCTTCAGCTTGTCGAAGTCGTGCTCGTACGTTTCCATGTGATCGGCGTCGATGTTGGTGATCACTTCGATCATCGGCGCCAGGTTAAGGAAAGAGGCGTCCGATTCATCCGCTTCGACGACGATGTATTCGCCGGTGCCGAGCTTGGCGTTGGCGCCGGCGCTGTTGAGGCGCCCGCCGATCACGAACGTCGGATCGAGGCCGCCTTCGGCCAGCACCGAGGCGACCAGGCTGGTGGTGGTGGTCTTGCCGTGGGTGCCGGCAATGGCGATGCCGCGCTTGAGGCGCATCAGTTCACCGAGCATGATGGCGCGCGGCACGATCGGAATCATCGCCGCGCGCGCGGCGATCACTTCCGGGTTCTGCTCGTTGACGGCGGTCGACGTCACCACCACGTCGGCGCCGGCGACGTTGGCCGCGTCGTGGCCCAGCATCACCGTGGCGCCAAGTTCTTTGAGGCGCACGCTGGCCGCATTGCTGCCCAGGTCGGAGCCGGACACCTGGTAGCCGAGGTTGAGCAGCACTTCGGCGATGCCGCTCATGCCGCTGCCGCCGATGCCGACGAAATGGATGTTGTTGACCTTGTGTTTCATGTTTTCGTTTTCGCTAAATTGGTTTGCTTCAAATTCGTTCCCGCCAGTTGCTCCAGGATGTCGGCGATCGCCTCGCTGGCGTCGCGCTTGCCCACGGCTCTCGCCGCCATCGCCATGGCGCGGCAATCGTTGCGCGAAAGCGCTTCAAGCCGCGCGGCCAGGTGTGCCGGATTCAATTCGCCCTGCGGCAGGTGGATCGCCGCCTGCCGGGTTGCCATCCACCGCGCGTTGTCGCGCTGGTGGCTGGTGGTGGCGGCGACGAACGGCACCAGCACGCTGGCCACGCCGGCCGCGGTCAGTTCGGCGATCGTGATGGCGCCGGCGCGGCAGACCACCAGGTCGGCGCTGGCATAGGCCTGCGCCATGTCGTCGATGAAGTCGACCACGGTGGCGTCGACGCCAAGCGCCGCATACGATTCGGTCAACGCGGCGATGTTCTTCCTGCCCGACTGGTGCAGCACGACCGGGCGCTTGTGCGGCGCCATCAACGACAGCGCCGCCGGCACCGCGTCGTTCAGCGCCTTGGCGCCGAGGCTGCCGCCGACCACCAGGATCTTCAGCACGCCGTCGCGGTTCTCGAAGCGCTGTTCCGGCGCCGCGACGTCGAGGATGTCGCGGCGCACCGGGTTGCCGGTGACGCTGGCCTTGCCGGCGGCGCGGCCGAAATCGGCCGGAAAGCCGAACAGCACGCGTTGCGCCAGCGGCGTCAGCGTCTTGTTCGACAACAGCAGCGCGGCGTCGGCGTTGACCAGCACCAGCGGGATGCGGCGCAAGCGCGCCATCAGCCCGCCCGGCACCGTGACGTAGCCACCCATGCCGAGCACGACGTCGGGCCGGCGCCGCGCCATGATGCGCAGGCAGGTGACGAAACTGGCGCTCAGCTTGAAGGCGCCGGTGAGCGTGTGCCGCAGGCCCTTGCCGCGCATGCCGGTAAAGTCGATCGCGTCGATCGCGATGCCGTGCTTTGGCACGATGTCCTGCTCCATGCCGGTGACGGTGCCGAGCCAGCTCACTTCCCAGCCGCGCGCGCGCATGGTCTGGGCGATGGCGATGCCGGGGAAGATGTGGCCGCCGGTGCCGGCGGCCATGATCAACAGGCGCTTCATGGACGGCCGCCGCGCATCATCACCCGGTTTTCGTAATCGATGCGCAGCAAGATTGCCAGGCCGACGCAGTTGATCAGCACGCCCGAGCCGCCGTAGCTCATCAGGGGCAAGGTCAGTCCCTTGGTCGGCAACAGACCCAGGTTCACACCCATGTTGATGAAGGTCTGCACGCCGATCCAGATGCCGATGCCTTTCGCCGTCAGGCCGGCAAACGTCTGGTCGAGGGCAATCGCCTGGCGGCCGATGTCGAAGGCGCGCTTGACCAGCCAGTAGAACAGCGCGATCACCACCAGCACGCCGGCCAGGCCCAGTTCCTCGCCGATCACGGCGAGCAGGAAGTCGGTGTGCGCTTCGGGCAGGTAATGCAGTTTTTCGACGCTGCCGCCAAGGCCGACGCCAAACAGCTCGCCGCGGCCGAAGGCGATCAGCGAGTGGGTCAGCTGGTACGCCTTGTTGAGCGCATTGTCTTCCTGCCACGGGTCGAGGTAGGCGAACATGCGGGCGCGGCGAAACGGCGACAGCGCAATGATGGTGGTGAAAATGAGTACCAGCAGCGCGCCGATGCCGCCGAACCAGATGGCGTTCATTCCGCCCAAAAACAGGATGCCCATCGCGATGCAGACGATCACGCCGAATGCGCCCAGATCCGGCTCCATCAGCAGCAGCAGGCCGACCAGGCCGATGGCGCCGGCCATCGGTGCGAAGCCCTTGGTCAGCTTGTGCATGTATTCCTGCTTGCGCACCGTGTAGTCGGCCGCGTGCAGCACCGCCACCACTTTCATCAGCTCGGACGGCTGCAGGTTGAACAGCTTCAGGTTCAGCCAGCGCTTGCCACCGTTGACGCTCACGCCCAGCCCCGGCACGAACACCAGGATCAGCAGCACCAGCGTGGCGGCGAACAGCCACGGCGCTGCGCGCTGCCAGTCGGCGACGCGGATGCGAAACGCGAACAGGCCGGCGAGCAGCGACACGAAGATGAAGATTGCCTGGCGCTGCAGGAAGTAGGTATTCTTGTAATTGGAAAACTTGGGCGAATCGGGCAGCGAGATCGACGCCGAATACACCATCACCATTCCGAGCAGCATCAGCAGCACCGTGACCCACACCAGCGGCTGGTCGTATTCCATCATTTTCGACACGCGCGCGCGGCCGGCCGACGTGTCGGCGGACGAACCGGAAAGCTTGAAGGGGAGCTGGAAAGCCATCAGATGTCCTGCCCTTTTGCCAGCGCCAGGTCGCGCACGGCGTCGACGAACACCTGCGCGCGGTGGGCGTAGCTGGTGAACATGTCGAGGCTGGCGCAGGCCGGCGACAGCAGCACCGTGTCGCCGGCCTGCGCCATTGCGCTGGCGCGCTGCACCGCTTCAGGCAGGCTGCTGCAGTCGACCAGCAAGGCGCCGGATGGCGCCAGCGCGGTGCGCAGCTGCGGCGCATCACGCCCGATCAGCAGCACCGCGCGCACGTGGCGCGCGGCGGGCTCCGCCAGCGGGTCGAAATCCTGGCCCTTGCCGTCGCCGCCGGCAATGAGCACGATGCGCCTGGTCGCGGCGGCGTCGCCGTCGCCGACAGCCCGGCCCAGGCCCAAGCCAATGATGGCCGCCGCGGTGGCGCCGACATTGGTGCCCTTGCTGTCGTCGTAATAGTCGACGCCGTCGATGCTGGCAACCAGTTCGACCCGGTGCGGCTCGCCCTTGTACTCGCGCAAGCCGTGCAGCAGCGGCGACAGCGGCAAGCCGATGGCGCGGCACAACGCCAGCGCGGCCAGCGCGTTGGTGGCGTTGTGCACGCCGCGGATGTGCAGCGCGTCGGCCGGCATCAGGCGGCTGATTACGACTTCAACCGGCGCGGCCGCCTGGTTTTTCTTGCGTTTCTTGTCGATCTGTTCGCCGGCGGCGGCCGTGGCCAGCCACAGCACGCCGCGTTCGCCGACCAGGCCGAAGTCGCCGTCCTTGCCTGGCGCGCTGGTGCCGAACGTCACCACCGGCGCGGTGGTCGCCGCCATCGGCATCACGCCGGCGTCGTCGCGGTTGAGCACGCGCACCGTGTTGGCGCCGAAGATGCGCGACTTGTCGAAGGCGTAGGCGGCCATGTCGCCATGCCAGTCGAGGTGGTCCTGGGTGATGTTCAGGACGGTGGCGGCATCGGCTTGCAAACTGAAAGTCGAATGCAGCTGAAAGCTCGACAACTCGAGAATCCACGCCTGCGGCAGCGCGCCACGCGCGCGCGCTTCGCGCAGCACGTCGAGCGCGGCCGGGCTGATATTGCCGGCCACGACCGCCGACAGGCCGGCGCGCCGGCACAGCAGGCCGGTCAAGCTGGTGACGGTGGTCTTGCCGTTGGTGCCGGTGATGGCGATTACTTTCGGCGCATAGCCGCGCTCGGCCTTGAGGTCTGCCAGGGCTTGGGCGAACAGTTCGATCTCGCCCCACAGCGGGATGTTCAGTGTGCGCGCGGCTGGTGCGACATCACGCAGTTCGCGCTGCGGCGCCAGGCCCGGGCTGAGGGCGACGAAGTCGATCCCGGCCAGCAGCGCGGCGGCAAACGCGCCGCCGACGAATTCCGCGTTCGGCACCGCGGCGCGCAATTGCGCCAGGCGCTGCGGCGCGGCGCGGGTGTCGGCCACGCGCACGGTGGCGCCGCAGGCGGCCAGCCAGCGCGCCATCGCCAGCCCGGATTCGCCCAGGCCCAGCACCAGTGCATGTTTGCCGGTGTAGTGCATCAGCGCAGCTTCAATGTGGACAGGCCGACCAGCACCAGCATCATCGTCACGATCCAGAAGCGCACGACGACCTTGGTCTCTTTCATGCCTTTTTGTTCGAAATGGTGGTGCAGCGGCGCCATCAGAAATACCCGCCGTCCGACGCCGAAGCGCCGTTTGGTAATCTTGAACCAGGCCACCTGAATGATCACCGACAGCGTTTCGGCGACGAACACGCCGCCCATGATGAACAGGACAATTTCCTGGCGCACGATGACGGCGATGGTGCCGAGCGCGCCGCCCAGCGCCAGCGCGCCGACGTCGCCCATGAACATCTGGGCCGGATGGGCGTTCCACCACAGGAACGCCAGGCCGGCGCCGGCCATCGCGCCGCAGAAAATCAGCAGTTCGCCGGCGCCGGGAATGTGCGGAATGAACAGGTAGCGCGAATAGGTGGCGCTGCCGGTCAGGTAGGCGAACAGGCCGAGGGCCGAGCCGACCATCACGGTGGGCATGATCGCCAGGCCATCGAGGCCGTCAGTAAAATTGACCGCGTTGCTGGTGCCGACGATGACGCAGTAGGTCAGCGCGATGAAACCCCACACGCCGAGCGGATAGCTGATGGTTTTCACGAACGGCACGATCAGGTCGGCCTTGGGCGGCAGCGCCATCGAAAAACCGGAGCGCACCCACGCGTAGAACAGGTCCCACACCTTGGCCGGGGTCGGCGCCGACACCGAAAACGCCAGATACAGCGCGGCGGCGACGCCGATCAGCGACATCCAGAAGTATTTTTCGCCCGAGCGCATCCCTTCGGGGTCCTTGTAGACCACCTTGCGGTAGTCGTCGGCCCAGCCGACCGCGCCAAAACCGAGGGTGACGACCAGCACCGGCCAGATCAGCCGGTTCGAGAAATCGCACCACAGGAACGTCGAGATGCCGATCGAGATGATGATCAGGACGCCGCCCATGGTCGGCGTGCCGTGTTTGGCCAGGTGCGACTCCGGGCCGTAGGCGCGCACCGCCTGGCCGACCTTCATGCGGGTCAGCCAGCGGATCACGAAGGGACCGAAGCCCAGCCCGATGACGGTGGCGGTAATGGTGGCGAACACCGCGCGAAACGTGATGAAATTAAAAATACGCAGCGGACCTAAGTCCTGCTGAAAAAATTGTGCGAGCCAGAGCAGCATGTCAGTGAAATTCCTTGCCTGTATTGTGTAGTCCGAGCAAGTGCCGGACCACGCGTTCCATTTGCATGAAACGCGAGCCCTTCACCAGCACGGTCGCGTCCGATGTGCTGCCCAGTGCAGTATCGAGAGCGGCCAACAGTTCGTCGAACTGTTCAAAATGTTGTACGACGGCGCTTTGGGCGCCTGGGACTCCTTGCGCGCCCAGCATGAAGCGCGTCAGTTCGCCCGTCACCAGCACCCGTTCGATGCCGCGGGCGGCTGCGTAGGCGGCGATTTCTTCGTGAAACTGCCGCCCTTGCGTGCCGACTTCGCCCATGTCGCCCAGCACCAGCAGGCGCGGCGCGCCCGCCTGCGCCAGCACGTCGATGGCGGCGCGGACCGAATCGGGGTTCGCATTGTAGCTGTCATCGATGATCGATGCGCCGCTCAACGCCCGGTGCTGCTGCAGTCTGCCGGCAACCGGCGCGAACGCTTCGAGCCCGCGCACGATGGCGCCTTCTTCCACGCCGGCGGCGATGGCGCAGGCGATCGCCGCCAGCGCGTTGCGCACGTTATGGACGCCGGCGGCAGCCAGATTAACGTTGAACTGCTGCGTGAGCTGCTGCATGCTGGCGCCGGCCTCCTGGATGCGCACCGTCACCGCCAGTACGCTGCCGAAGTCCCCTGCCTGGTGACTGCAGCTGACGTTGGCGCCGCCGTCAAAGCCGAACGTGACGCTGCGGCGCGCGCCTGCCAAATTCTCCCACAGCGGCGTGTAGACGTCGTCGGCCGGGTAGACCGCCACGCCATCGGGCGCCAGCGCGGCCAGCACGGCGCCGTTTTCAAGCGCCACCGCTTCCACCGTGTGCATGAATTCCTGGTGCTCGCGCTGGGCGTTGTTGACCATGCCGATGGTGGGCGCGGCGATCGCCGCCAGGCGCGCGATCTCGCCCGGATGGTTCATCCCCATCTCGATCACCGCCGCCTGGTGCCCGGACTGCAGGCGCATCAGCGTGAGCGGCACGCCGATCTCGTTATTGAGATTGCCGAGGGTGGCCAGGCGGGCGGCGTCGCCGTACGCCGCGGCCAGGATCGCGGCGATCATTTCTTTTACCGTGGTCTTGCCGTTGCTGCCGGTAACGCCGATGACGGGAATGGCAAACTGCGCGCGCCAGAAATGACCGGCCTGGCCGAGCGCGGTCAAGGTATTGGGCACCAGGATGGCCGGCAGCGTCCAGCCCGGCGGCAACTGCTCGGCGATCACCGCGGCGACGTTTCCTGCGCTGGCCAGCTGCGGCAGAAAGTCGTGACCGTCGAAATGTTCGCCGCACAACGCGACGAACAGCGCGCCGGGCGCTGCGTTGCGGCTGTCGGTGGTGACGCCCTCGAAAGCGGCGTCGCCCACGTCCATCACGCGCGCGCCGGTCAGCGCGAGCGCCAGTTGTGTCAGTGAAGCGCGCATCAGTTTGTCCTCATCCTGGTCACGCGCGCGGCCAGCGCCAGCGCGGCGTGGTCGGCGTCGGAAAACGGCCGCTTGCGGCCCTTGATTTCCTGGTACGACTCGTGGCCCTTGCCGGCCAGCAGGATCACGTCCGCCCTGGCGGCGTGCTTGACGGCCGACAGGATCGCCGCGGCGCGGTCCTCGATGACTTGATAGGTCGATTCCGGGTAGGCCGGGTTCATTCCGGCAACGATGGCGGCGATGATCGCGTGCGCCTCTTCGCCGCGCGGATTGTCGCTGGTGACCAGCACGTGTTCGGCGATCTGGGCGATGGCGCCCATTTGCGGGCGCTTGCCCGGATCGCGCTCGCCGCCGCAGCCGAACACGCACCACAGCTTGCCGCCGCGTTCGCGGGCGACCTGGCGCAGCGCCAACAGCGTCTTTTCGAGCGCATCGGGGGTGTGGGCGTAGTCGATCACCACCATCGGCGCATCCTGGCCGCCGACCTGCTGCATGCGGCCCGGCGCCGGCGTCAACGCTTCGATGGCGTCGACCGCGGCGCGCAGCGCCACGCCCTTGGCCATCAAGGCGCCGAGCACCGCCAGCACGTTGCTGATGTTGAAGTGGCCGACCAGTTGCGTCTTGATGGTGGCGGCGCCGTACGGCGACTCGAGGTGAAAATCGGTGCCTGCATTGCGGCTGCGGCAGTGCGAAGCGCGCAGCATGGCAACGCCAGGGATGTCCGGTTGCGCGGCGGCGTCCTGCAAGGTGTAGCCGATCAGCGTTGGCGCCGCGCCCGCGTGTGTCTCCAGGTGGGCCAGCAGGCGCAGGCCGGCCGCGTCGTCGAGGTTCAGCACGGCCGTCTTCAGGCCGGGCCACTCGAACAGGGTGCGCTTGGCCGCTTCGTAGCGGGCCATGTCGCCGTGGTAGTCGAGATGGTCGCGCGTCAGGTTGGTAAACAGCGCGACGTCGAAATGCATGCCCAGCGCGCGGCCTTGTTCAAGGCCGATCGACGACACTTCGATTGCCAGCGCCTGCGCGCCGGCGTCGCGCACTGCGGCCAGTTTCCCTGCCAGCAGCACGCAGTCGGGCGTGGTGTAGCCGGTGACGTCGAACTGCGGCTCGGCGCGACCAATGAACAGGCCCACGCCCAGCGTGCCGATCACCGCCGTCGGGGTGCCCAGGCGTGCCATCGCCTGGCCGAGCCAGAGCGCGCACGAGGTCTTGCCGTTGGTGCCGGTGACGCCGACGGTCAGCATCGCCGCATCCGGCATGGCGTAAAAGGCGTGGGCGATTGGCCCGGCGCTGTGTTTGAGGCCAGCGATCGCCAGGTGCGGCACCTGCCAGCACGCGTCCCAGACAAAGCCGGCAGGATCGAAAACGACTGCCGCGGCGCCCTGCGCGATGGCGGCGCCGATAAACGCGCGGCCGTCGCCGGCATCGCCCGGATAGGCAAAGAACACGTCGCCGGCGGCAAGCAGGCGCGAGTCGGAGGCGAGGCGGCCGTGCGGCGCCGCCTGGCGCAGCCAGTCGCCGATGTTGCCGATGTTGCTGATGTTACTGATCTTGCTGATGTCGCTGATGTCGCTGATGTCGGTCATGGCGTCCATGGCTATTCCTCCAGCGGATGTTCGGGGGTAATGATTTCCGTCACCGTCGAATCGGGCGGCACGTTGGCCGCGCGCAGGGCGTTCGCCGCCAGCGCTGCAAACGTCGGCGCCGCCACGCTGCCGCCGGTATGGAGGGCGCCGCTCGGCTCATCGACCATGACGGCGATGATGAAGCGCGGGTTCGACATCGGCGCGATGCCGACGAAGTTACCGATGTACTTGGTCTGCGAATAGCGGCCGTTGACAAATTTTTGCGCAGTACCGGTCTTGCCGCCGACCCGGTAGCCGGCCACCTGGGCCAGGGACGCGGTGCCGCCGGGGTTGACCACGGTCTCTAGCATGACGCGCATTTCGGCGGCGGTTTTGGCCGAAATGACCTGCTGGCCGAGCGGTTTTTCCGTCACCTTCTGGAACGACAGCGGGATGATGTCGCCGTCGCGCGCGAAGATCATGTAGGAGCGTGCCAGCTGCAGCAGCGACACCGAGATGCCCTGGCCGAACGCCATGTTGGCCTGCTCGACCGGGCGCCAGGCCTTGTGAGGGCGCACGCGGCCGGCCACCGCGCCCGGAAAGCCGAAGCGCGGCGCCTGGCCAAAGCCCGACTTGGTAAACATTTCCCACATTTCCTGCGGCGGCATCGCCAGCGCCATTTTCGACATGCCGATGTTGGACGACTTCTGGATGATGGTGGTGACGTCGATCATGCCGTGCGGGTGGGTGTCGCGGATGGTACGGTCGCCGACCACGAAACGCCCGCTGGTGGTGGTGTCGAACAGGGTGTTCGGGGTGACGCGCCGGGTGTCGAGCGCCAGCGCCACGGTGAACGGCTTGAGCGTCGAACCGGGCTCGAACGTGTCGGTGATGACGCGGTTGCGCAGCTGCTCGCCGGTCAGCTTGCTGCGGTCGTTCGGATTGTAGGTCGGCCAGTTGGCCAGCGCCAGCACTTCGCCGGTGTGGACGTCGAGCACCACCGCGGCGCCGGCCTTGGCGTTGAATTTCTGCACCGCGTCCTTGATGCTGGTAAACGCGATGTACTGCAGCTTGCTGTCGACCGACAGCGTCAGGTCGCGGCCGTCGTGCGGCTCCTTCGACAGGCCGACGTCCTCGACGATGCGGCCGAGTCGGTCCTTGATCACGCGGCGGCTGCCGGTGGCGCCGACGAGGGTCTTCTGCTGCGCCAGTTCCATGCTTTCCTGGCCGACGTCCTCGACGCTGGTAAAACCGACCAGGTGGGTCATCACTTCGCCCTGCGGATAGAAGCGCTTGTATTCCTTGCGCGTGTCGAGGCCGTCGATGTCGAGCTTGTCGATCTGGTCGATGACGTCCATCTCGACCTGGCGCTTGAGGTAGACGAAGGTGCGGTCGGAGTCGAGCTTCTTGCGCAGGTCCGCTTCCGGCATGTCGAGCAACGTCGCCAGTGCGCGCAGCTTGGCCGGCGGCTCCGCCAGCACGTCGTCGGGAATCGCCCACACCGCCTTGACCGGCAACGACGATGCCAGCACCTGGCCGTTGCGGTCCATGATCTTGCCGCGCGTGGCCGGCAGCTCGAGCACGCGCTCGTAGCGGCTCTTGCCCTGCTGCTGAAGAAAGCCGGTCGACATCGCCTGCAGCCACAGCGCGCGGCCGGCCAGCGCGGCGAACGCGGCAAACAGCGCAAACAGCACCACGCGCGAACGCCAGGTCGGCAGGCGTACCGCCAGCACCGGACTGGTCGAAAAGGCCACCCCTTTCGAGGCGGCCACGCGCGGGGCGGCCATCCGCGCGCCGCTGGCGCCATTGCCGCCGCGCTTCATTTGGCGCTTTCCGTCAGATACTGGGTGCGCGCCGGCGTCAGCGCCACCATGTTCAGGTCGGTGTGCGCAATCTGTTCGATGCGGGCGTGCTTGCCCAGCGTCGACTGGTCGAGCTGCAGCTGGGCCCAGTCGATGTCGAGCTGGCGCGCCTGCTGCTGGATGATTTCGAGGTCGCTGAACAGGTGGCGCGCACGGTACTGCCCGTTGACCACCATCAGCGCGCACGCCACCAGCGCCGCCGACAGCACGATGTTGAGCTTGGCGGTCATCGGGCGCCTTTTGCCGGGGGTAGCCGCGTTGGTTGCTGCGCAGGTAGCCGATCCTGCAGCCGCTCCGCCACCCGCATCACGGCCGAGCGCGCGCGCGGGTTCTCTTGCACTTCCTGGTCCGACGGCTTCATCTTGGCGACCAGCTTCATCAACGGCTGCGGCAGGTCGACCGCGCGGATCGGCAGGCGGCGGTCGGGCTGCTCGACTTTGACCTTGCTGGCGAAAAACTGCTTGACGATGCGGTCTTCCAGCGAATGAAAGCTGATGACGACCATCCGCGCGCCGGGAGCGAGCATGGCGTACGCTTCGTTCAAGCCTGCCGCAAGGTCTTCAAGCTCCTGATTGATGAAAATCCGGATAGCCTGAAACGTCCGGGTGGCCGGATCCTTGCCCTTTTCCCGTGTCTTGACCGCGTTTGCCACGATACCGGCAAGCTGCCGTGTGCTTGAAATTGGTTCGACTGCCCGGCGAGCAACAATCGCCTTTGCAATCTGAAAAGCAAACCGTTCTTCTCCATAATCGCGTATCACCTTTTCCAGTTGTTGTTCGGTTTCGATCGCCAGCCACTGCGCCGCCGACATGCCGCGCGTGGTGTCCATGCGCATGTCGAGCGGCCCGTCGTTGCGAAAACTGAAGCCGCGCGCGGCGTCGTCCACTTGCGGCGACGAGATGCCCAGGTCGAGCAGGATGCCGTCCACTTGCGTGACGCCGCGCGCGGCCATTGCGGTGCGCATGGTGGCGAAGCTGTCGTGGACGATGGCAAAGCGCGCATCGTCGATTGCGGCGGCGGTGGCGATCGCCTGCAAGTCCTTGTCGAAGCCGAACAGGCGTGCGTTCGCACCCAGGCGGGACAGGATCAGGCGGCTGTGGCCGCCACGCCCGAAGGTGCCGTCTATATAGATACCGTCGGCGCGTACGCCGGTCGTTTCGGCCGGCCCGGCCAGAGCGGCCGGAGCGGTCAAATTCAGCGCATCGACCGCTTCGTCCAGCAGCACCGTCCGATGCGCAAATTCAGGCATCGCCACATTCATCATCGCGGCCGCCTTAGAAAGAAAAATTGGAGAGGACATCGGGCATGCCGCCGGCGACCGCCTCCTGTTCGTTGTCGTTCAGCCTGGCGGCATCCCAGATTTCGAAGTGCGAACCCATGCCAAGCAACATCACGTCTTTGGCCAGGCCGACGGCGGCGCGCAGCTCGGGCGCAATCAGGATGCGGCCGGTCGAGTCCATCTCGACATCGCAGGCATTGCCGAGGAAAATGCGCTGCCAGGCGCGGGCCGACATCGGCCAGGCCGCAATTTGCGCGCGGTGGGATTCCCACACCGGGCGCGGAAACAACAGCAGGCAACCATGCGGATGGCGGGTCAAGGTGAGACCGCCGTCGCACTGGACGGCGAGCGCGTCACGGTGCCTGGCAGGGATCGACATCCTGCCTTTTGCATCGAGATTGATTGCGGACGCGCCTTGAAACACGATTTGGACCCTGGTTTGGAGTTGGATGAACAGGCTGAGTTGAAAGCCGGGAGCATGTATTTTCTCCCACAAAACTGCACTTTTTCACACTGTCGCCCACTTTAGAGGAAGCAATAACACGGGTCAAGCGGTTTCCGCTAGGAAAATAAAAATTTGCCAATAAAGTCAATGACTTAGCGCAATTACATGAAGTAAGGTAAAGTAAAAATATGTCGATAAATTAGGTACTTATAAACGACAGTGAATGTGTGTTCTCATCTGTAGACATGGGTACGGCTTGTTTGATTTGAATCAAAATACGGGTCCGGACTTCATTTTCGGCAACATGCATCGCGCACGCCACAACATTGCGCACCCCGGCAGTCAGGCGTAGGATTGAGGCGAAGGCCAGGCAGACCAGGCGCACCGCGACGGCGGCTTGCTTTCGGTTATCGCTGGCCCGCGACCTTGAGGAGACTGCCGTGAGCATCACCCTGGCCCGCACCCGCGCGTTGTACGACCTGGCCAGCGTCCAGGGCGCGCTCGAGCGCAGCAAAGGCCGCTCGCCCGAGCTCGAAGCGTTCTATGAGCGCATGCTCGACACCGGCGCCGAGCGCTTCGTTACCACACCTTCTTCCACCGCCGCATTGGCGCCGCTGGCCGAAGACTGTCCCAATTTCGGCGAAGTGCTGGGCGACTTGAGCCGCTACCTGGGCCTGGCCCATGCCGGCGACGGCGGCTTCAACGTGATGCCGATCCTGCTGCTGGGCGACCCTGGCGTCGGCAAGACCCATTTTGCGCGCGGGCTGGCGAAGGTGATGCAGACCGAGTTCGAGCTCATCAGCATGAACGCGCTGTCGGCCGGCTTCGTCATCACCGGCAGTTCGGCCAGCTGGAAAGGGGCGAAATGCGGCAAGGTGGCCGAGCGGCTGGTGCGTGGCCACTACGCCAACCCGGTGGTGGTGCTCGACGAGGTCGAAAAAGCCAGCGGATCGGCGCAGTCGGATCCGCTCGCCGCCCTGTATCAATTGCTCGAGCCGGAAACATCGCGCGCCTTCCGCGACGAATTCATCGACGTCGAGATCGACGCCAGCCAGATTGTCTGGGTGCTCACGGCCAACAGCACCGACGGCATCCCGTCCCCGCTGCTGAGCCGCATGGCGGCCTACGAAGTGCCCAGGCCGACCGCCGAACAGGCTGCCGGCATTGCCCAGCGCATCTACCGCGGCTTGCTGGCCGAATTACGGCTGTGCAAATTCGCCCCCGACCTGGACGACGCCGTCGTTGACCGGCTGGCCCCGGTGTCGCCGCGCGACATGCGTAAAAGCCTGCTCGACGCGCTGGGCTACGCGGTGGCGGCGGGGCGCGACGCGGTCAACGTCGACGACATCCGCCTTAAATCAGGGCCGGGTAAGGCGCGCATCGGGTTTTGACGCCGCCTGGCTCAGGCTTGGGGAGCCGCCCACCCGCGCGCAATCGCTCGCAGGCGCCGGCGGTGCGCCGGTCCTGCCAGGCAATGGCCGGCGCGACCGGCACGCCCGTGGCGCGGTCCCACACGACGGTCGTTTCGCGCTGGCTGGCGATGCCGATGTCGGCCACCTGCGCCGCCGTCACGCCGGTGTCCCGCAACACCTGGCGGGCGCAGGCACGCTGGCTGTTCAGATGTCGAGGGCGTCGTGTTCGACCCATCCGGAGTGCGGGAAATGCTGGGGGAACGCCTGCTGCTCGCTGCCGCACAGACGGCCCTCATAGTCGAACAGGATCGCACGCGAATTGGTGGTGCCCTGGTCGAGGGCGAGGATATATTGTTTCATGCGCTGTTGCATGCGCAGTTCCCCGGGCCGCCCTCTGCGCAAACTCGCCGAGGGCGGCAAAATTCAAAGTGAAGCAGGCCGATAGGCCGGATTTTGTTACGGCGGATGCCCTTGCGAACACCCGCTATGACAGCCATTCCTCTAGGCGCAGAATTGCTCCTGCGCTCAAGCTCCCTACCCGCACGCTCCGCGAGCCGCCTCAACGCGTGCCTATTTGGGATTGCTCCAGGTGGAGGTTACCGCGTTTCACCGTAACTAAATACGCTCGTCTCTGTGGCCCTGTTCCTCGCCTTATACCTTGCGGCTTTCGGCGGACGGCCATTAACCGTCACCCTGCTCTATGGAGTCCGGACCTTCCTCCCGCCGACGCATTACACGCCAGCCAGCGACTGTCTTGGCCTGCATCACGGCGCTATTGTACCTGCTCGAGCAGGTTTGCAGGCAAAACTGCGCTGGGCGATCACTTTGGCGTAACCGCGCCAACGATGTAATTTCTGCCGAAACTAAAAACGCCAACCGGCAACAGTTGGCAAGGAATCGACGGTGCAGCCTGTTATTGCATACCACCTGCTAATGCCGGGGCACCCGCAACCGGTATTGGAAGCAAGGGATTCGCAATGCTGTCACTCATCATGATCTGTAGCAAGACTGGGTACTGACATGACCTGATTGGTTCCACTGACGATGGATGCGCAGCCGGTCAGACTGGTAGCGGCAGCGGCCGCAATGACGCTGATGGCACGAGCGACGATTTTGATATGCATGCTTTTCTCTCTCAGAGAGCGTTAGATAATTAAATAACACTTGCCTTACTCATCGCCCAAGGTTTCCGTCCGACTAATTTTCCAAGGGCGATGTAACAGCCCGTGAGCCATGCGAATCCTTCGCATGAGCTGATGGTTCG
>Ga0326734_1000083_pt1 | contig 32131 bp, 29 predicted proteins | sample 15_GP2_1315_FD_207944 | JGI IMG/M metagenome (GOLD analysis project Ga0326734, IMG submission 207944) | Glacier ice microbial communities from Ngari, Tibet, China - 15_GP2_131.5 | ecosystem: Environmental > Aquatic > Freshwater > Ice > Glacier | place: China: Ngari, Tibet | collected 2018-07-18 | reverse complement strand
TCGACCCGGGCGTACAGTTTTTCGCCGAGGCCAAAGCGCAGCAAGGCGTTGTAGGCCGCTTGCGGGTCGACCGGCCTGACCAGCGAAACAAGGGCGCGCCACAGCGTCCACTGCGGCAGGCGCGCCGCCAGCACCGCCGTCACCACGCGCTGGCGCGGTGGCAGCGGCGGCGTTTGCGGCGCCAGACACTGGCGCGCGCGCAAGGCGTGGCGCTGCTGTTCCGGCAGCGACCAGGGGTCCTGGTCGAACATGCGATAACTGCCGCCGGACGGCTTCAGGGCGCACGCCAGCGTCGCCAGCAGCGTGCTCTTGCCGGCGCCCGACGGCCCGATGATGGCGAGTTGCTCGCCTTGCGACACCACCAGGTCGATGTCGTGCAGGGCGGGCGCGGCGCCGACGGCGCTGGCGCCGGGGTGGCGCACCGTCAGTTTATCGAGGCGGTAAGTCGTCATGGTAAGCCACTGACTGCGTAAAATTACTTCAACAGGCCGGCGTCGTGGGCGGCTTTTTCGATGTTGCCGTAGTTTTCGGCCCGGGTCGGCACGAATTTGGTGGCGCGCTGCAGTTCAAGGATTTCACGGCCTTCGGGCGTCGACTTGTTCAGCGCCAGGAAGGCGTCGGCAATTTTCTTTTGCAGCGCCGGGTTCATGTCGGTCCGAACGCTCCAGTTGTAGTCGAAGTAGCCGGGGGTGGTGTAGAACACCCGCACCACGGCCGGGTCGACTTTTTTTTCGTTGACCAGTTTTTCCCACACCGAGATGTTGAGCGCGCCGGCGTCGACTTTGCCGCCGGCAACCGACGCCACCGTCGCGTCGTGCGCGCCGGAAAATGCGATGCGTTTGAGGTCGGTATCCGGATTGACCTTGGCAGCCAGCAGGTGGGAGCGCGGCATCAGGTGGCCCGACGTCGACGACTCGGAGCCGAACGACAGCGTTTTGCCCTTCAGGTCCTCGAGCTTGTTGATGTCCTTGCTGGTGGTGATGAACACGGAGCGGAAATTCTCGTCCTCGACGCGCTGCACCAGCGGCGTGACCATGCCCTTGCTGCGTACGTTGGCCTGGACGAACGTGAAGCCGCCGAACCAGACCATGTCGATCTTCTTGTTCACCAAGCCTTCGACCGACGCCGCGTAATCGGTGACGGGGGTAAATTCCACTTTCAGGCCGGTCGCCTTCGACAGGTAGTCGCCAAGCGGCTTGAACTTGCGCTGCAACTCCGTCGGCGCCTCGTCGGGAATGGCCGAAACGCGCAGCACGCCAGGCGTGTTTTGCGCGCAGGCAGAAGCCGAAGCGAACAGCAGGCCGGCGGCGGCAGTGGCGCCGAGGAGCGATTTCAGGGTGCCCAGCAAGGACAGGTGGCTCATAAGTCACTTTCAGTGAAAACGTCAATGGAGGAGGGCGGCCGGTGCGGTACGGTTCGATTGTCCGCAGGCGCTGTAAAGATCGTTTGTCAGCTATCATAACAAAAAAGCAGCCAATCACGCCGCGCCAGCCAAACGGAGCGGCGCGACCCGGTCGTCCGATGCAGCAGCTTGCAGTGGCCAGCAGTTGCCTTCAGTGGTCCAATCTTGCGCCTCGTGGTGCGAATGACAAATCCTATGCCGACGTCCTGCCCGACCGATTCAACGCCAGACCACGCCAGCGCCGCCGTGCTGGCAGAACTCGATGCCGGCTTGCGCGCCGACACCGCCTGCATCGCGCCCAAATTTCTGTACGATGCGCTCGGTTCGCGCCTGTTCGAAGCCATCTGCGAACTGCCGGAGTATTATCCGACGCGCACCGAAGCGTCGATTTTCGCGCGCCACGGCCACGAGATGGCGCGCACGATCGGCCCCGGCGCCACCCTGATCGACCTCGGCGCCGGCAACTGCGCCAAGGCCGCCAGCCTGTTTCCGCTGCTGCATCCGGCCCAGTACGTGGCAATCGATATCTCGGCCGATTTTTTGCGCGAATCGATCGAGCGCCTGCAGCAGCGCTTCCCGCACATCGAAATGACCGGCCTCGGCCTCGATTTTTCGAACGCGCTGCACCTTCCTGACCTGGTGCGCCGGGAGCGCCGGCTGTTTTTCTATCCCGGCTCGTCGATCGGCAACTTCACGCCCGAGCAAGCGCGCCACTTCCTGCGCCGCGCCCGCGGTCAATGCGACGACGACGGCGGCTTGTTGATCGGCATCGATCTGGTCAAGGACAGCGCCACGCTCGACGCCGCGTATGACGACGCACTCGGCGTCACCGCCGCTTTCAACCTGAACCTGCTGCGCCATGTCAACCATCTGGCCGGCGCCGATTTCGACGTGCGCCAGTGGCGCCACAGCGGCGCTTACAACGCGATGGATCACCGCATCGAGATGCACCTCGAGGCGCGCGAGGCGCTTGCCGTGCGCTGGCGCGGCGGCACCCGCAGCTTTGCGCGCGGCGAACGGATCCACACCGAAAACAGCTACAAGTACCTGCCGGCGGCGGCGGTCGTGCTGCTCGAGCAGTCGGGCTTCCAAGCCACCCATGTCTGGACCGATGACGCCGGCTGGTTTGCCGTCATCCATGCGCGCGCGATCGCGCAATGACAACGTGCATGAATCCGCATGAAACGGCGCCCGCCATGACGCCGGCCAACGAAGCGACCTGGCGGCGCCGTTACGCCAGCGTGCGCCAGCGCTCGCTGGCGCTGGCCGCGCCCTTGTCGGACGAAGACTGCGGCGCCCAGTCGATGGCCGACGCCAGCCCCGTCAAGTGGCACCTGGCGCACACCACGTGGTTTTTCGAGACCTTCGTCCTTGAACCGATGGAGGCGCGCTTCCAGCCCTTTCATCCAGCCTTTCGGGTGCTGTTCAACTCGTACTACAACGGCATCGGCGAGCGCTATCCGCGCGCCAGGCGCGGCCTGCTGACGCGCCCGTCGATGGACCAGGTGCGCGCCTACCGCGCCAATGTCGACGCCCGCATCGACCGTTTGCTGGCCGACCGGGCTGACGGCGCCGCCAATGCCGACATTGAAGCACTGGCAGCGCTGATCGAACTCGGTGTGCAGCACGAGCAGCAGCACCAGGAACTGATCCTCACCGATGTCTTGCACCTGCTGGCGCAAAGCGCGCTGTACCCGGCCTACAGCGCCGACGCGCCCCTGCTCGCGCCTGTGCCCGCGCTCGCACCCGCGCCCGGGAGCGCCGTGGCGCCGGCGTGGATCGGCTTTGCCGGCGGCCTGGTCGACATTGGCCACGATGGCGCGGATTTTTGCTTCGACAACGAGCTGCCGCGCCACCGCCAGTATGTGCAGCCGTTTGCGCTGTCCGCACGGCTGGTGACGAACGGCGACTACCTCGCCTTCATCGAGGCGGGCGGCTACCGCGATGCTTCGCTGTGGCTGTCCGAAGGCTGGAACCAGGTCGGTGTGCTTGGCCTGACGCAGCCTTTGTACTGGCAACGCGACGACGCCGGCGCCTGGTGCGAGTTCACGCTGCACGGCTTGCGCCCGCTCGAGCACGCGCGCGCGGTCACCGGGGTGTCTCTTTACGAAGCCGACGCTTTTGCCAACTGGCGCGGCGCGCGTCTGCCCACCGAAGCGGAATGGGAAGTGGCCGCGCGCAGCGCGGAGTGTGGCGAAGGCGGTCTGCGCCAGATGTGCGGCCACTGCTGGCAGTGGACCAGCAGCAGTTACGCGCCGTATCCGGGCTACTCTTGCGCGCCCGGCGCACTGGGCGAATACAACGGCAAGTTCATGCTCAACCAATACGTGCTGCGCGGCTCCTCGTTTGCCACCGCGCCAGGCCACGCGCGCGCCAGCTACCGCAATTTTTTCCCCGCCGGCGCCCGCTGGCAGTTTTCCGGCATCCGGCTGGCCAGGCAATGACCGTGTTGCTGCCGCAGATCGAGCTCCTGAACCGCCGCGCCAACGCCTTTATTCTCGCCCATCCGTTCGGTTTCGCGCTGCAGGTACTGAAGGGCTTTCGCGCCAACCAGGGCTTGCTGCTGGCCGGCGCGGTGGCGTATTACGCCTTGCTGTCGATCGTGCCGTTCCTGATGCTGGTGGTGGTGGTGCTGTCGCACTTCATCGACCAGGGCGAACTGCTGCTGACGCTGCGGCGCTATCTCGAATACCTGGTGCCGGGGCAGTCGACGTCGATCACCGCCGAGGTGGCGCACTTTCTCGACAACCGCGACGTCATCACCTGGGTGCTCGGCGTGACCATGCTGTTTTTCAGCTCGCTCGCCTTTACCGTGCTCGAAAACGCCATGAGCGTGATTTTCATTCACCGCGTGGCGATCCGGCGCCGCCATTTCCTGGTGTCGGCGGTGCTGCCGTATTGCTACATCGTCGCGCTCGGCGCCGGCGTGCTGCTGGTGACTTTGGTGGCCGGATCGCTGCAGGTGATGGGGCAGGAAAGCGTGCGCCTGTTCGGCGCCGACTGGTCGCTCGGCGGCGTCTCCGGCGCGCTCCTGTACCTGCTCGGGGTGGGCGGCGAAATCCTCGTGCTGACCTCGATCTACCTGGTGATGCCGGTCGGCCGATTGTCGCTGTCGCACGCGCTGATCGGCGGCGTCACCGCGGCGCTGCTGTGGGAAATCGCGCGCCATGTGCTGGTGTGGTATTTCACCACGCTGTCGCAGGTCAATGTGGTGTACGGTTCGATGACGACGGCCATCGTCGTCATGTTCAGCCTCGAAATCGGCGCCACCTTGCTGCTGATGGGCGCCCAGGTCATTTCCGAATACGAAAGGGCGGGCCAGCAGGGCGGCGAGGACCGGCAGCATGCGCATCCAGCGCCGATGGTGACACAGCCGCCGAAGTAAATGACTGTGCAGTTTGCTGCACTGCACAAAACCGTGCTATACTCCGTTCTGTGCTGCAGTTCCTTTGCGAACTGCACCATTCCCCAGTCGCTGCGCCCCGATGACGGCATGTGTATTGCTTGATTCGCAAACGATCGCAACCGGCTGGGTTTGTACTTCCGAATACGTTGGTCGATTTACACTTCGGCGCACCACGCAGATAGCATGGGCGCTCGAGATTTGATTAAAGCATTGGTAATACATTGGAACAGAGCTCGCTTCGGCGGGCTTTTTTTTATGGGCGCACGGTGCGTGTGGGAGGCGTCATGCACGCTTCGGTTCTCGCAAGAACAACCCGTGCGCACAGAGAAACCGGAGTGATGGTAAAGTAACCATTAGTTCACCGTTACTTTACCTTCCGGCGCATCCATGAAAAACTTCCGCGGCATTGTTTTCGATTTGTATGGCACCTTGTACGACGTCCAATCCGTCGCCGCAATCTGCGACCAGGCCTATCCCGGCAAGGGCGCGGCGATCGCGCAGCTGTGGCGACGCAAGCAACTCGAGTACACCTGGCTGCGCAGCCTGATGGAGCGCTACGTCAACTTCGAGACCGTGACCGACGATGCGCTGCGCTTTACCTGCGCCGCCCTCGATCTGCCGCTGGAAGAGGACATGGCGCGCGTGCTGGGCGAGCAGTACCTGCGGCTCGAACCGCACCCTGAGACCACCAGTGCGCTGCACCGGCTCAAGGATGCCGGCATTCCGCTCGGGATCATCTCGAACGGCTCGCACAAGTCGATCGCCCAGGTGGTCAGCCATTCGAGCATGGGCTGGGCGTTCGACGAGTTGATCAGCGCCGACGACGTGCAGGTGTTCAAGCCGCATCCGAAGATGTACGAGCTGGCCGAGCGGCGCATGGGCCACGCGCGCGAACACATCCTGTACGTGTCGGCCAACGGCTGGGACGCCAGCGCGGCCAGCCTGTTCGGCTTTCCGGTGTGCTGGATCAACCGCAATCTCGGCCCCTTCGACGTGCTTGGGGCGACGCCGAAGGTGGTGACCGAGGACCTCGGCGCGATGGCGGACTGGGTGCTGGAGTAGGTTTGCCGGAACAAGGTAATGGATTAAAGCGCCTGACAAAACCATGCCTGCGTTATTTGCAAGACGCAGCATGCACTGGACTTTGGCGGATGTTCGCAATCGGCCAAGAGCGGTCATTGCGCACCAGTCGCGCAACAAGTCTTCCTTGAAAAAACCTCAATTCTAATGTCACGAAAATACGGTCCACTGATCAGGCGCGCTTTGAGCACCGATATTCCTGCCATGTCAAGGATAAGGTTGTCTGTAACTGAAAATGCCTTGTCTGACCCGGCGCGCGTTACCGATGAAATGTACGAGGATTTTTTGGAACAGACCGGACGTGGCTGGGTCGCAGAACATGACGGGGAGACCGTCGCTTTTTCCTATGCAGACAAAGTGAACGCATCTATTTGGGCGCTCTTCGTATGCCCGGGCTATGAAGGGCAAGGTCTTGGTCAATCATTGCTCAAGCAAGCAGTAGACTGGTTGTTCGGGATAGGTCATGACTGTGTCCACCTGACTACTGGCGCGAACACAAGAGCAGATCGCTTTTATTCGGAACAGGGTTGGATGCGTACACCTGTTAGCTCTACCGATGTCGAATACTCATTGACCAGGTCGCGAAAAGTTGAGTACGCTGCTCGAGCGAACGTCCGCTATGGTTCGAAAACAGACGTAAAAATAGCCCGCATTTTGTAAACGCCCAGGGTCGTTGCGGACTGCACTCTAATATGGCGTGCATGTCAGGCGCCGGGGGGCATGACTTGGGCATACTTCGCCGACGCGCTTCGGCCCCATATCGAAGCTGATCCTGCAGTACACGTCGATTCCAAAACGTGGTCGCCTGCGCATCGATCACCGGGCAGCGTTATCAGGTGCAGACGCTCCAGACCGCGGCCTTACGCCCGCAGCCTGTACCCGGTCTTGAAAATCCACCAGATCACTCCCATGCACAATGCCAGCAGCGCCAGCGCCATGCCGGCGCTGAGCGCCACGCTGACGTCGGAGACGCCAAAAAAACTCCAGCGAAAGCCGCTGATCAGGTACACCACCGGATTGAACAAGGCCACTTTCTGCCAGAACGGCGGCAGCATGCTGAGCGAGTAAAAGCTGCCGCCCAAAAACGACAACGGCGTGATCACCAGCATCGGCACGATCTGCACTTTTTCGAAGCCGTCGGCCCAGATGCCGATGATGAAGCCGAGCAGGCTGAAGGCGATCGACGTCAGCACCATGAATATCAGCATCCAGACCGGGTGGACGATCTCGAAGTCGACGAACAGGCGCGCCGTGGCCAGGATCAGCAAGCCGAGGATCACCGATTTGCTGGCGGCGGCGCCGACGTAGCCGAGCACGATCTCGAGCGCCGAGATCGGCGCCGACAGGATTTCGTAGACGGTGCCGGAAAACTTTGGCATGTAGATGCCGAACGAGGCGTTGGCCACGCTCTGGGTCATCAACGCCATCATGATCAGGCCGGGCACGATGAAGGCGCCGTAGCGCACGCCGTCGACTTCGACCATGCGCGCGCCGATGGCGGCGCCGAACACGACGAAATAGAGCGACGTCGAGATGACGGGCGAGGCGATGCTTTGCATGAGCGTGCGCCAGGTGCGGGCCATCTCGAATTTGTACAGCGCGCGGATGGCGTAAAAGTTCATCGCGGCGCCGCCATCAGGTTGACGAAAATGTCCTCGAGCGAGCTCTGGCTGGACTGCAGGTCCTTGAAGTCGATGCCGTGCTCGCCCAGTTGGCGGAACAGGTCGGCGATGCCGGTCTGCTTGGCCTGGGCGTCGAAGGTGTAGACCAGTTCGGCGCCGTCGCCTGACAGTGCCAGCGCCTGGCCGGCCAGCGCGGCGGGAATCTGCGCCAGCGGGCGTTGCAGGTGCAGCGTCAACTGCTTCTTGCCGAGTTTTTCCATCAGCACCGCCTTGTCCTCGACCAAAATGATTTTGCCGTTGCGGATGACGCCGATGCGGTCGGCCATTTCCTCGGCCTCTTCTATGTAATGGGTGGTCAGGATGATCGTCACGCCCTGGTCGCGCAAGCGGCGCACCATGTCCCACATGTCGCGCCGCAGCACGACGTCGACGCCGGCGGTCGGCTCGTCGAGGAACAGGATCTGCGGCTCGTGCGACAGCGCCTTGGCGATCATCACGCGCCGCTTCATGCCGCCCGACAGCGTCATGATGCGGGAAGCGCGCTTTTCCCACAGCGACAGCTGGCGCAGCAGGCTTTCGATGTGGGCGGGATTGTCCGGTTTGCCGAAAATGCCGCGGCTAAGCGTCACCGTGTCCCACACGCTCTCGAACGCGTCGGTGGCCAGCTCCTGCGGCACCAGGCCGATTTTTGCGCGCGCGGCGCGGTAGTCGGTCACCACGTCGTGGCCGTCGGCGAGGATGGTGCCGCTGCTCGGGTTGACGATGCCGCAGATGGCGTTGATCAGGGTGGTCTTGCCGGCGCCGTTGGGCCCCAGCAGCGCGAAGATCTCGCCGCGGCGGATTTCCAGGTCGACCGAGTCGAGCGCGTGGTAGCCGCCGGCATACACTTTCGAGAGCTGCTTGACTGAAATAATCGCTTGCATGCGTTTCCTTGCCACTATATCGATGGGCTCGATTGTAGTCGGATTGGCCTTGTCACGTTCATTGTTGAGGAAGTCGCAAGCTTGCCGGCGTCCCGGCGCGGGCGCATTGAATGGCTGTCTTCAGTGAAGGTTTGTATTGAAGAACGTGTACGGCAATATGGTTTCGATACCATGCGCGGCTCGAAGATCGATACGCGCAGAAGTGGAGGCCGCGCGAACGCGGGCCCCCCTTATCGCGTTACGCCACCGACGCGGCGGCCGGCACGCTTTCGGTCAACGCCAGCTGGCGGTTGACGGCGCTGAGCACGGCCTTGAACGAGGCGGTGACGATGTTGCTGTCGATGCCGGCGCCGAACATGGTCGGGCCGTTCGCCAGGCGCAGCTCGACGTAGCAGGCGGCGCGCGCGTTGGCGCCCGAGCCGACCGAGTGCTCGTGGTAATCCATCAGCTTGATGTCAAGGCCGAGCGCATTGACGAAGGCGTCGATCGGGCCGTTGCCGCCGCCTTGAAGCTGCAGCGTCGCCTGCCGGTGCGTCAGCGCGATATCGATCTGCACCGGCTCGTCGCTGCTGCTGTCCTCGACCATCTTGTGCGCGCCGTAAGCGTAAGGGCTCGCCTGGTCGAAATACTCGCGGCAGAAAATGGCGTGGATGTCGCCGGCGGCGATTTCGCGTCCGCTGGCGTCGGCCACGGCTTGCACCGCGCGCGAAAATTCGATCTGCAGGCGGCGCGGCAGTTGCAGGCCGAATTCCTGCTCCAGCAAATACGCCATGCCGCCCTTGCCGGACTGGCTGTTAACGCGAATCACGGCGTCGTAGCTGCGGCCAAGGTCGGCCGGGTCGATCGGCAGGTACGGCACTTCCCAGATCGCGTCCGGCTGCTGCTTGGCGAAGCCCTTCTTGATCGCATCCTGGTGCGAACCGGAAAAGGCGGTAAACACCAGGTCGCCCGCATACGGATGGCGCGGGTGCACCGGCAACTGGTTGCACTCTTCGACGACCTGGCGCACCGCGTCGATGTCGGAAAAGTCCAGGCCCGGGTGTACGCCCTGGGTATACAAATTCATCGCCAGGGTCACCAGGTCGACGTTGCCGGTGCGCTCGCCATTGCCGAACAGGCAGCCTTCGACACGGTCGGCGCCGGCCATCACGGCCAGTTCCGCCGACGCCACCGCAGTGCCGCGGTCGTTGTGCGGATGGACGCTGATGATCAGGCAATCGCGCCGCGCCAGATTGCGGCACATCCACTCGATCTGGTCGGCATACACGTTCGGCGTGCTGCATTCGACGGTGGACGGCAAATTGAAAATCATCTTGTTGTGCGGCGTCGGCTGCCAGGCGGCGCTGACGGCGTCGCAGATCTCGAGCGAGAAATCGAGTTCGGTGGTGGAAAACGATTCCGGCGAATACTCGAAGCCCCATGCTGTCTGCGGATGCGCTTTCACCAGTTCCTTGACCAGGTTGGTGCCGTTCACGGCGATCTGGACGATTTCCTCGCGCGTCATGTTGAACACGACGCGGCGAAACACCGGCGCCACCGAGTTGTAGACGTGGATGATGGCGCGTTTGGCGCCGGCCGCCGATGCCACCGTGCGGCGGATCAGTTCATCGCGGCACTGGGTCAGCACGATGATGGTGACGTCGTCCGGAATGCGGTTTTCGTCGACCAGCTTGCGCACAAAATCGAAGTCGGTCTGCGAGGCCGACGGAAAGCCGACTTCGATTTCCTTCACGCCGATCTTGACCAGCATGTCGAAGAAACGCAGCTTTTTTTCAGAGCTCATCGGCTCGATGAGTGCCTGGTTGCCATCGCGCAAGTCAGTGCTCATCCAGATCGGCGGATGGGTGATGGCCTTGTCCGGCCAGGTGCGGTCAAGCAATTTAACGGGTGGGAAGGGACGGTATTTGGCTGCCGGGTTCTGGATCATCATGCTGTTACTCCTGGATTCGAAAGGAAAACGCCGGGTCGGCGCGCTGTGGCGGGAGGCTGCCGGGCGGCCACGTTACGCTAGGCCAGGCAACCGATCGGTAGCGGGAGCAGTAGCAGGCAGGCGGGCGCGTGCGGGCCGCACGTCAGCGACGGCAGCGTGCGGCGTACGCAATGGTCGAGTGGTGCGGATGGGGTAGTGATCAACATCGGGTCGAACTTTCCTGGGGTTTTACTGTTTTACATTTACAACAGCGCCTGGCGGGGAGCCGGGCGGCGCACTGCGGGTGGACTACGCGCGTGCAGCCGGTAGCCACGCCAGCGGTAGCGCGCCGGCGAGCAGCAGGGAGGTGGACGGATGCAAAGTGGAAAACATGGACTGACTGTACGTGAGGGCGCGCCGGCTTGTCAAGCGGCGATGAAAAACGCCCACCCGTGCCCGACAGCTGCTGGCATCGGCAAACCACCGGCCCGGCACCGGCTTGGGACCAAACCGGCGGATCGCCTGTAAAATCAGCTGCGCGACTGACAAGTAATTTTTCTGGAGGGCAACCTGACAATGCACCACGATCTGAGCCTGATTACAACATTCGCCGCCGCCCTCGGTTTCGGGCTGGTATTTGGCATGCTGGCGCTGCGCTTGCGGCTGCCGGCGCTGGTCGGCTACCTTGTCGCCGGCGTGCTGATCGGCCCGGCGACGCCCGGTTTCGTCGCCGATGCAGCGCTGTCGAGCCAGTTGGCGGAAATCGGCGTGATGCTGCTGATGTTCGGCGTCGGCCTGCATTTCTCGATCAAGGACTTGATGGAAGTGCGCAAGATTGCGCTGCCCGGAGCGATCCTGCAGATCACGGTGGCCACCGCGATGGGCATAGCTCTTGCGCACTGGTGGGGCTGGAGCCTCGGCGCCGGGCTGGTGTTCGGCCTGGCGTTGTCGGTGGCCAGCACCGTCGTGCTGCTGCGCGCGCTGGAAGACCTCGGCATCCTCGACTCGCTCAACGGCCGCATCGCGGTCGGCTGGCTCGTGGTCGAAGACCTGGTCACGGTGCTGATGCTGGTCATGCTGCCGGCGTTATCAGGCGTGCTGGGCGGCAGCGGTGGCGGTGGCCAGGGCAGCGATGGTGGTGGAGCAGCGCTGTGGCAGACGCTGGCGATCACGCTTGGCCAGGTCGCCGCGTTTGTCGCCTTCATGCTCATTGTCGGGCGCAAGCTGTTTCCGTGGCTGCTGTGGCGCGTCGCCAGGACCGGCTCGCGCGAAATGTTCACGCTGTTCGTGGTTGCCGCGGCGGTCGGCATCGCCTACGGCTCGTCGGCGATTTTCGGCGTGTCGTTCGCGCTCGGCGCGTTTTTTGCCGGCATGGTGCTGCGCGAGTCGGAACTGAGCCACCGCGCCGCCCAGGAGTCGCTGCCGCTGCGCGATGCGTTCTCGGTGCTGTTCTTCGTGTCCGTGGGCATGCTGTTCGATCCGATGGTGCTGGTGAACAGCCCGCTGCAGGTAACGGCGGTGGTGGCCATCATCATTTTCGGCAAGTCGCTGGCGGCGTTCGCGCTGGTGCTGGCGCTGCGCTACCCGCTCAACACGGCGCTGACGGTATCGGCCAGCCTGGCGCAGATCGGCGAATTTTCATTCATCCTGGCCGCAATGGGCATGCAGCTCAAGCTGCTGCCGGCCGAAGGCCAGAGCCTGATTTTGGCCGGCGCCATCATTTCGATTGCCGTCAATCCGCTGCTGTTCAAGGCGATTGCGCCGTTGCAGCGCTGGATCGGCTCGAACCCAAAATTGTCGCAGGGCATGGCGCGGCGCGACGATCCGCTGGCGTTGCTGCCGGCAAGTACCGAGCACGCCAAGCTGAGCGGGCAGGTGGTACTGGTCGGTTTTGGCCGCGTGGGCCGGCGGATTGCGCGCGACTTGAGCGCGCGTGGCGTGCATTTTGTCGTCGTCGAGCAGAACCGCGAGCCGGTCGAGGAATTGCGCCGTCAGGGGGTGGCGGCGGTGGCGGGCGACGCCGGCGAGCCGGCCGTGCTGATCCAGGCCCATATTGCGCGCGCCGCGGTGCTGGTGGTGGCAACGCCCGACCTGCTGCGCGTGCGCGCGATGATCGGGACGGCGCGCGCGCTGAACCCCGGCATCCGGATCGTGCTGCGCAGCCACAGCGATGGCGAAGCCGAACTGCTGCGGCGCGAAAACGCCGGCACGGTGTTCGTCGGCGAGCAGGAACTGGCGACCAGCATGGCGCGCCACGTGCTGGACAACCTGGACAGCCTGGGCAACCTGGACAAGGCGCCGCCGCACTGACGTCAATTCAAGCTGATGGCGTACAGCACCCGGTTAGCCGAAATAGTTCAACCCCAGCGCAGCCTTGACTTCCGACAGCGTGCGGGCCGCCGCTTCGCGCGCTTTATGCGTGCCGCGGCGCAGCATGTTGAGCATTTCGCCGCGGTCTTGCGCCAGCCGCTCGCGTTCGGCGCGGATCGGCGCAATCACTTCCTGCAGCCGTTCGTTGAGCATGCGCTTGAGGACGCTGTCGCCGAGGCCGCCGCGGCGGTAGTGGGCCTTCAGTTCGTCGAGCCTGGCGGTATCGGGCTCGAACACGTCGAGAAAGGCGAACACGACGTTGCCTTCGACCTGGCCCGGATCGTCCACCCGCAAATGGTTCGGGTCGGTGTACATCATCTTGATCGCCCTGGTGATCTCGTCGGGCGAGGCGCCCAGCGCGATCGCGTTGCCGAGCGACTTGCTCATCTTCGCCTTGCCGTCGATGCCGGGCAGGCGGGTGACGGCCGACAGCACCGCCTTGCATTCGACCAGCACCGGGCGCTCGACGGTGTGATTGAACTTGCGCACCAGCTCGTTGGTCTGCTCGATCATCGGCAACTGGTCGTCGCCGACCGGCACCAGCGTCGCCTTGAAGGCGGTGATGTCGGCCGCCTGGCTGACCGGGTAGACCAGGAAACCGGCCGGGATGTCGCGCTCGAAGCCGCGCAGCACGATTTCCTGCTTGATGGTCGGGTTGCGCTCGAGGCGGGCCACGGTGACCAGGTTCATCAGGTACTGGGTCAGCTCGGCCAGTTCGATCACTTGCGACTGGATGAAGATGGTGGATTTTTCCGGATCGATGCCTGCCGCCAGGTAGTCGAGCGCCACTTCGATCACGTTGTCGGTCACTTTCTGGTGCTTGCCGACGTTGTCGGTCATGGCCTGGGCGTCGGCCAGCAACAGGAACTGCTGCGCTTCATGCTGCAGTTGCACCCGCGCGCGCAGCGAGCCGAGATAGTGGCCGAGGTGCAGCGGGCCGGTGGTGCGGTCGCCGGTGAGGATGATCGGTAATTGGGACATCGAAGCTTTCGTGTGCGTGCGGTGGAAACGACGATGCCGCCCAAGGCGGCATCAGGTTAACGGCAGCGAGTATATCATGCCAAAAACGGCCACAAAACGGCCACAACGCGGCCAACGGCGCGTCAGATTTTCTGCACCAGCTGCGCGATCGCCTTTGCCTCGCGCTCGTGGCGTTCGCTGTAGCGCTCTGTCAGGTAATCGCTGCGCCCGCGCATCAGCAGCGTGAACTTGAACAGTTCTTCCATCACGTCGACCATCCGGTCGTAGTAGCCGGACGGCTTCATGCGGCCGTCGTCGTCGAACTCCTTGTAGGCCATCGGCACCGACGACTGGTTCGGGATCGTGAACATGCGCATCCAGCGCCCCAGCAGGCGCAGCGTGTTGACGACGTTGAACGACTGCGAGCCGCCGCACACCTGCATCACCGCCAATGTGCGTCCCTGGCTCGGGCGCACGCCGGCGTCTTCGAGCGGGATCCAGTCGATCTGGTTCTTCATGACCGCGGTGATGGCGCCGTGGCGCTCCGGGCTGCACCAGACTTGGGCTTCGGACCACAGCGACAAGGCGCGCAGTTCGGCCACTTTTGGATGGGTTTCGGGCACGCTGCCGGCCATCGGCAGTTCGGTCGGGTCGAAAATTTTCACTTCGGCGCCGAAGTGCGCGAGGACGCGCGCCGCTTCTTCGGTCAGCAAGCGGCTGAACGAGCGCTCGCGCAGCGAGCCGTACAGCATCAGGATGCGCGGCGGATGCGACATGTCCCCGCGCGGCGCCAGCAGCGCCAGCATCGGCGTGTCGAGCTGGCCGGGCGCGATGTTCGGCAGCGTCGTTGCCAGTGTGCGTTCGCTTGAAGCGTTGCTGATGTTAAAAAGTTCGGTCATTTTCCTGCTCCTGAATGGTTGCTGCTGAAGTCGGTCGGCGGCGCCGGATAGAGCCAGCAGAACACCAGCGTCGCCGCGCCGGCGCCCAGCAGTTGCGCGACGATGAAGCCGGGGGCGTCGATCGGCCGGATGCCGGCGAAGGTGTTGCTGGCGCTGCGGGCCAGCGTTACCGCCGGGTTGGCGAACGAGGTCGACGCGGTGAACCAGTACGCCGCCGTGATGTAGGCGGCGACCGCGAACGGCGTCATGCCCGGGCGGCTGCGCGAACAGCCGATGATGACGGCGAGCAGGCCGAAGGTGGCGACAAATTCGCTCCACCACTGCGCCGCGCCGGTGCGGATGTGGGTCGAGGCGAAGAACACCGGGTCGCCGAACATCAGGTGGGCCGCGGCGACGCCGGCAAAAGCGCCGGCCACCTGGGCGGCAATGTAGGGCAGCACGTCGGACGCCGGCAGGTTCTTTTGCCATGCCTGCGACAAGGTGACGACCGGATTGAAATGGGCGCCCGAAATGGCGCCGAACATCAGGATGAGGGCGACCAGACCGGCGCCGGTGGCGACTGCGTTGGCCAACAGGGCAAGGGCGTCGTTGCCGCCCGCCAGGCGCTCGGCCATGATCCCTGAGCCGACCACGATGGCCAGCAGGTAGCACGTGCCCAGGCCTTCGGCGGCGATGCGGCGGGCCAGCGTCATGTCACTGCCGTCGCCATCGTCATGAGCGTGCCGATCCGATCGAGCTCGGCCTTGAGGCGTGCCGGCTCGTGCCGCACTTGTTCCAGCGGCAGCGCGAAGAAGGCTTCGATGCGCGCGCGAAGGATGCGGTAGGCCTGCATGAAGGCGGCGTCGATGTGGGCGTCGGTGCCGGTGACGTGCGCCGGATCGTCGACGCCCCAGTGGGTGCGCAGCACCGCGCCGAGATAGGCCGGGCAGGTCTCGCCGGCGGCGCTGGCGCAGACGGTGATGACGATGTCCGGCGCGGCGGGCAGATCGTCCCAGGATTTGCTGACGAAGCCGTGGTTGGCGATGCCCACGCGCGCCAGCAGCGCCAGCGAGCGCGGATGCACGTAGCCGGCGGGCTGGCTGCCGGCGCTCATGGCGCGCCATCCGGCCGGGGCCAGATGGTTGAAGATGGCCTCGCCAAGGATCGAGCGGCACGAGTTGCCGGTGCAAAGGAAAAGTACATTCATGGTGTGCAGGCCTGGGGTATGGGTGTGCAGGGATTGCCGCCGCAGCAGCTCTCGGTGAGGAAGCCGACCAGCGCATTCATGGTCGAGAAGTTGGCTGAATAGAGGATGAAGCGGCCGTCCTGGCGCGCCACGATCAGGCCGGCGTGCGTCAGTTCCTTCAAGTGGAACGACAGCGACGACGAGGGCAGGCCGAGCTGCTCGGCGATCCTGCTGGCGGCCAGGCCTTGCGGCCCGACCTGTACGAGCAGGCGGAACACCGCCAGCCGTGATGCTTGCGCGAGCGCGGCGAGGGCGCCAATCGCTGATGCGGTTTCCATGAGTGCTCCAAGAATAATCTGTTCGACTATTCTACATCATTGGAAATGTGGAAGTAAGGTCCATCGTTGTCGCGACCATGCGGGCGCCGCCTTGCAAGGACGCAAGGAAGCGCGGACGCAAGGGGGCAGCAGGGGGGTGCTCAGGCGCTGACGATAATTTTTGCCGCGCCAGCCTGCATGCGACCGATCACCGCAGCGTGGCCGAAGCCGCCGTCGGCGAACAGCGCCAGCACCTCATCGACGCTGGCCGCATCGCACGCCACCAGCAAGCCGCCGGAGGTTTGCGGATCGGTCAGCAAGGCTTGCTGGGCCGGCGTCACGCCCGCGCCCAGTTCGACATCCTTGCCGTACGCGTCCCAGTTGCGCCCGGAGGCGCCGGTAAAGTAGCCGTCGTGCGCCAGTTGCAGCACGCCCGGCAGCAGCGGAATGGCGGCCATGTCGAGCTCGGCTGTCAGCGCCGCGCCGCGCGCCAGTTCCAGCAAATGGCCGAGCAGGCCGAAGCCGGTGACGTCGGTCAGCGCGTGTACGCCGTCGAGTTTGGCGAGCGCCATGCCCGGCTTGTTGAGCTTGGTCGTGTTCTCGATCATGGCGGCATAACCGTCGGCGCCCAGCACGTCTTTCTTGAGTGCGGCCGACAGCACGCCGACGCCGAGCGGCTTCGACAGGATCAGCACGTCGCCGTCTTTTGCATCGGCATTGCGCTTGACCTTCGACGGATGCACCAGCCCCAGCACCACCAGGCCGTAGATCGGCTCGACCGAGTCGATGGTGTGGCCGCCGGCGATCGGGATGCCCGCTTCGGCGCAGATCGATTCGCCGCCGCGGATGATCTGGCCGATCGTCTCGAGCGGCAGCTTGTTGATCGGCATGCCGACCAGCGCCAGCGCCATGATCGGCGTGCCGCCCATGGCGTACACGTCGGAGATGGCGTTGGTGGCGGCGATGCGGCCGAAGTCGAACGGGTCGTCGACGATCGGCATGAAAAAATCGGTGGTGGCGATCAGCGCCTGCTCGTCGTTGAGCTTGTAGACGGCGGCGTCGTCGGCCGTTTCGATGCCGACCATCAGTTCTTTCGGCACCGGAAAGCCGCTCGAATTCTTCAAGATCTCGGCCAGCACGCCGGGCGCGATCTTGCAGCCGCAGCCGCCGCCGTGCGAAAAAGAAGTAAGTTTGATCGGCTGGTCGTTTGCTGTGCTCATGAGATGTTCCATTCCTGTGGTGGGTGCGCATCTGGCGGATTCAGCAGATCGGGCATATTAAGCAGATTATCCACTAATCCCAGTACCGCCGCTTGCTCGGCCTGTGGTGCGAACAGGGCGGCGCGGGCGGCGCACTGAATGCAAAGGCGCCGGTAAAACGGCCCATCGTCGATGCTGCGCTCGATCAGCCGCGCCAGCGCCAACGCGTCGCCGGCAGGGAAGTAGCCGGTGTAGTCATCGCCCAGCATGCCGCGGTTGCCGCTGATGTCGCTTGCCAGCACCGGCACGCCGCAAGTGACCGCTTCGATGATGACGTTGGCGCCGCCTTCCATGCGCGAGGCGATCACCATTGCGTGGCTGCGCCGCAGGCGCTGGCGGGTGATGGCGTGGGCCAGGTTGCCCAGCCAGCGGTAGCGCGGGTTGCCTGCCTGCGCGGCGGCGGCGGCGGCGCCCAGCGCCGCGTCGAGGGCGCCGCCGATGTGGACCATGCGCGCTTTCGGACTGGTCACCAGGGCGGCGGCGGCAATGAAGGTGAGCGGGTCTTTTTCGGATCGCAAGTGGCCAACCATCGTGATCGGATAGATGCGCCGCGGGCCATGCCGGTGCGGCGCCAGCGCCGCGGCCGACTGGTAGATCACGCGCGCCCTGGCGCGCACGTCAGGCGGCAGCAGCGCCAGGCCGGCCTCCTGCAGCACCACCAGCGCGTGCGCGCGCCGCAGGGAAGCCTGCGCCTGGCTGTCGACGGCGATGTCGCGGTACAGGTCGGTGCCGGTCAGCACCAGCACCGACGGGCTTGCGGGATAGGCCTCGGTGTAGGCCGCGAGCGAGGCGGCCGCGCGCCGCGCGTGCAGCGCAATGAGCAGGTCGGGCGCGGGCAGGGCCGGGGTCCAGTCACGCACGATCACCACGTTGTAGCGCGCGCGCAAAAACTGCGCCCAGCGGCTGGCGGTCTGCCAGTTGCCATTGTTTTCCAGCGCCAGCGCAGGGCTGACGATCACCACGTTTTTCAATACCACCGGCGCCTCTTGAGAAAATCGCTACAATCTGGCCATGAGTTCAATCCATGCATCCTTTCGCCAGGCCAAGTCACAACAACTGGCTGACGCGCTGCGCGCTGCGCGAAATTATACGCTGGCCTTGTTCGACTGCTTCGCCGCCGAAGGGCTCGACGTGGCGGCGCGGGTGCCGCAACTGCCGACCATCAACCCGCCGCTGTGGGAGCTGGGCCATACGGCGTGGTTTGCCGAGTGGTTCATCCTGCGCGCGGCGCTGTCGACCCATCCGGCGGCGGCGCAGCGCCACTCCCTGCTCAGCCACGGCGACGACTGGTTCGATTCGAACCTGGTGGCGCACCGGTCGCGCTGGACGCTCGATCTGCCGCCGGCCGGCGCTCTGAAGACCTACTGCCGCGAAGTGCTCGACCGCACGCTCGACAAGCTCGCCCGCGAGGCCGGCACCGACGCTGCGCTGTACCCGTACCGGCTGGCGCTGGCGCACGAAGACATGCACGGCGAAGCGATGCTCTACACGCTGCAGACGCTGGGCGTGGCGCTGCCGGCGCAGCTGCTGCATGGGGACGGCGACCTGGCCGCGCCGGCGCCCGAGATCGGCTACCCGGGCGGTACCATGGTGCTCGGTGGCGGACAGGAGAACGGCTTCGTGTTCGACAACGAGAAGCCGCCATTTCCCTGCTACGTCGCGCCGTTTCGCATCGATTGCGCGCTGGTGACGAATGCGCAGTACGCCGATTTTGTGGCCGACGGCGGCTACCAGAACGGCCGCTTCTGGAGCCCGGCGGGCAGCGCCTGGCTGATGCAGCAGGAGCGCTCGTCGCCGCGCTACTGGCAGCGCCAGGGGAATCACGACCAGTGGCGCACGGTGCGCTTCGGGCGCGCCACCACGCTTGCCGCTTTTGCGCCGGTGCGCCACGTCTGTTTGTTCGAAGCCCAGGCGTACTGCGCGTGGGCCGGGCGCCGCCTGCCGACCGAGGCGGAGTGGGAATACGCGGCCGTCTCGAGCCTGGCCGGCTTTCGCTGGGGCCAGTTGTGGGAGTGGACGGCGTCGCCGTTCGAACCGTACCCGGGTTTCGTGGCCGAGCGCTACGGCGAATATTCGGCGCCGTCGTTCATGACCCACCAGGTGCTGCGCGGCGCCTCGTTCGCCACGCCGGCGCGCGCATGCTCGGCGCGCTTTCGCAATTTCTACCTGCCGCAACGCGACGACATGTTCGCCGGCTTTCGCACTTGCGCGTATTGAGGGTTCGCCGGGATCAGGCGCGAGGCCGCCGCGCTCGCGCCGGCGTTTTTCCGGTACCATGGCGACCGCGGGCCAGCGCAGTGCTTGCGCCCGTGTTCAGCTTGCCCGTGTTCAGCTTGACCCTTTCACCCTCCCCGTAGACCAATCGATTGAAAACCATGACTTTATTTGCCGTACCCGTGTTCGACGCCACCGTAATTTTCGAAGACAAAGAGCTGTTCAAGGGGAAGGGCGCCGCTTCCCTGTGGGGCGAAAAACTGGCAGTCGAGATCAAGAGCGCGGTGACGGTTGAAAAAGTCGGCACCGGCTGGGCCCTGAGCGGCCGGGTCGACGGCGTCGATTGCCTGTGGGGCATCCACGGCCAGCGCTTGAAGCGTTTCAACACCTGATTGGCGTTGACACGCATTGTTTATTTTCCCAGCAGCGCCAGCGTCTGCTCCCATTGATCGGTCCATTCGGTCAAAAAATCGTGGGCGCCGAAAACCCGCTTGAGCTGGGCCATCGGCACCCGGTGCACTTCGTTCAGGCCCAGCGCCAGCGTCACCGGGTTCCATAGCGCTCGGTTCTTGGCCTTGCGGGCGCTGCCCTTTACCCGCGCGCCGTCATCGCCGAAGATCCCGCCGCCATCGGCCAGGGCTTGTTCCAGATCAAACCTGACCAGCCGCGCAAACGCCGTCAGCACCTGCTCGCGGCCGATTCCGCCCTGCGATTCTTTTGCCGCCTGAACCTTGACTGGCTGCGGTTCGGCCGCGTGCCTGAGCTTGCCCTCCAGCTTTTCCACTTCTTTTTTCAGGAAACGCAATTCGTGCAATTCGCGGCGAAATCCGGGCGGCAGCAGCCGGGTGACGATCTTGTAGGCATCCTTGGTGATGGTGATGAGCACATCGTTGCTGCCGGCAGCGAGCCGTTCGGTATCGCCTTCGAAAAAGATCGGCGCCGCGTAACCGCCGTTGGCGTCGCCGAACAGGTCGGGATGGGCGGCGTCATAGTCGAGCCAGACCCAGGGCGTCAAGCCGTTCTCGATTAGGCGTGCCAGGGTCCACGGCGTGGCGGTTCGCTGCGCCAGCCAGTCGCAAGCCTGTTCAGTTGTGGCCCGGAAGGGCAGTTCGATGATGGTCATGGTTCCTTGCATGCGGGACGGGCGAAAAAAAACGGCTGCCGGAGCAGCCGTTTTTCATTTATCGAAACAAACGACGCGTCGATCAGCGATCAACGATGAACGATCAACGATCGCCGTACGAACGGCGGGCGCCGTCAGCCGGACGCGGGTTCGCACCCTTGTAGCCGCCGCCTTCGCCGCTGCGCGGTGCATTCGGCTTACTGAAGGTGCGCTGGCCTGGCTTGGCTGGCGCGGCGCGGTTGTCGCCCGGCTTCCAGCTGCCTGGACGCGCGGCCGAACGTGGCGCCGAAGCGGTGCGCTTTGGCTCGAAGCCTTCGACTACGTTTACCGGGATCAACTGCTTGGTGAAGCGCTCGATGCGCTTGACGTTCATGCCTTCGGCGTGGTTCACCAGCGAGATGGCCAGGCCGTTACGGCCGGCGCGACCGGTGCGGCCGATGCGGTGGACGTAGTCTTCCGGGAACTTCGGCAGGTCGTAGTTGAACACGTGGGTGATGTTCGGCACGTCGATACCGCGGGCGGCAACGTCGGTGGCGACCAGCACCTTGACCTGGCCGCGGCGCAGGCTGTCGAGAGTGCGGTTACGGGCGCCCTGGTGCATGTCGCCATGCAGTGCGGCAGCCGAAAAACCGGCGATGTTCAAGCGGTCGGCGATGGTGTCGGCGTCGCGCTTGGTGGCGGTGAACACCACGGCCTGGTCGAGCGTTTCGTCGCGCAGCAAATGGTCGAGCAGGCGATTCTTGTGCGACAGGTCGTCGACGAAATGGACGCGTTGCGAGATGTTGTCGTGGCGGCTCGACGAGCTGGCGATCTGGATCACCATCGGGTCGGTCGTGATGCGGCGCGCCATGTTGCCGACCATGCCGTCAAGGGTGGCCGAGAACAGCATCGTCTGGCGATTGGCTGGCGTCGCGGCAATGATCTTTTCGATGTCGTCGATGAAGCCCATGTCGAGCATGCGGTCAGCTTCGTCGAGCACCAGAACTTCAAGTTCCGAGAAATCGATCTTGCCCGACTCCATATGGTCGATCAGGCGGCCCGGGGTGGCGACCAGGATTTCCGGGTTGCGTGCCAGCAGTTGCATCTGTTTCGGGTAAGGCATGCCGCCGAGGATCGAAACGGCCTTGACGCGGCGGATCCCGGTACCGTATTTCTCGGTCGCTGCCGTCACTTGCAGTGCCAGTTCGCGCGTTGGGGTCAGCACCAGCATTTTCGGCTGGGCCGCTTTGAAACGTGGACGCTCGCCACGGGCGCGCGCCGACTGCGCTTCCTGGGCGGCGGTTTTGGCGGCAGGCGACTGCTCGGCAACGGCGAATTTGTGCAGGGCAGGCAGCATGAAAGCGGCCGTCTTACCGGAACCGGTCTGCGACGACACGAGCAGGTCGCGCCCTTCGATGGCGGCGGGGACAGCCTGTGCCTGGACTGGCGTTGGAACGGTGTAACCGGCTTCGGTCACGGCTTTGACGATCGATTCGTGGAGACCTAATGCTTCAAAACTCATTGTATTCTTTTCTTTCCGTATAGATCAGCGCCCGAGCACATGCCCGGAGCGCAAAATAGCAACGCCAACCAACATAACGAAATGACTCAAAAATGAAAGAAATTTCGGCACAAAAGCTTTGCGCCGGGACGGTGTCAGGTGCGACACACAAGGCGGGAGGGCTTTATAGAGGGGTATCTGGCGATACGCCCCAGGGCTTGCGAAGCTGCTAGTGTTGCTATTGCTTGTTTTTCTTGCTTTTTGTAACTGCTCTAACTGCCATCGACCGGAATCGCCGGCAAATTTTATTGCGGTGCACAAACTGTACTATACAGTAGTTTCACTAAGCGCGTACAGCGCTCACCGCGATTCTTGGTTGGCACGCTGCAGCACGAGCGAAATGCACGAAAGACGCGGACGGCGTGCCGTCCGCTTTCAGCATGAAGTTGCAGCGACGGTGTCGATCAGCCGGCGTGCCCGCGGTTGCGCGACTGCGGCTGAGCCACCATCGTCTTGGCGCGCTTGCCGGTGACCCGGCTCTTGATTTCGGCCACCGCGTTGGCCGCGCGCGCCTTGAGCTTCTGGGTGCGGCTCTCTGGCTGGACGTGCCGCGTGCCGCGTGTGGCGCCGCTGCGTTCTGCTTCGAATGCGACGACGGCGTTGTCGACGATCTGCTCGGCGATGTCGGTGTTGGCCGAGGTCGAGATTTTCGGCACCAGGATCGTCGAGCCGGCCCGCACGCTGCTCTTGGCGGGGATGTTATTTACCTGACGGATCACTTCCGGGGTGGTGCCGAAACGCGACGCCAGGCTGGCGATGCTTTCGCGCGCGCCGGTGATGGTGTGCGTGGTCCAGGTCGACAGCGACTGGCCCCAGTTCGCCAGGTTGGTGGTGAACTTCACTGCGTTTTCTTTTGGCAACAGAATCTTGGTCTGCTCGCCGCCGGTGATGATCGGGCGGTTGAATTGCGGGTTGAGCGCCTTGAATTCATCGACCGACAGTTCGGCCAGCTGGGCGGCGATGGCAAGGTCGATATCGCTGGTCTTGTCGACAGCGGTAAAATACGCCTCGTTGACGATCGGCGGCAAGGTGACGCCGAACTGCGCCGGATTGCCAATGATGTTCTTGACCGCCTGCAGCTTCGGCACGTAGTTGCGCGTTTCGGCCGGCATCAGGTCGGCGAGGCTTTCGAAATCGGTCGGCTTGCCGAGCGATTGATTTTTTTTGATCGCTTTCTGGACGTTGCCTTCGCCCCAGTTGTAGGCTGCCAGCGCCAGTGGCCAGTCGCCGAACATGCCGTACAGCTTTTGCAGATAGGACAGGGCGGCATCGGTCGAGGTCAGCACGCCACGGCGTTCGTCCTTGAACATGTTCTGCTTCAGGTTGAAGTCCTTGCCGGTGCCCGGCACGAATTGCCACATGCCGGCGGCATTGGCGCTCGAATAGGCTTGCGGATTGAAGGCGGACTCGATGATCGGCAGCAGCGCCAGTTCGGTCGGCATGCCGCGCTTTTCGAGTTCCTGCACAACGTGGAACAGGTAGCGCGATGCGCGCGCGGACGTGCGGGCGATATGGTCGGGACGGGTGGTGTACCAAGTGACGTGCTTGGACACCAGCGCGTTGTCGATGTCGGGGATGGCGTAGCCGGTGCGGATGCGGCCCCACAGGTCGGCTTCCTTGAATTCGTCGGCCTTGAAAGTGCTCAGCGGCTGCGGCGCCCCCGGACGCGCGGCGAGCGCCGGTATTTGTACCTGCGCCTGTGGCGCGACAGCGGCATCGCTTGCCGCGCTGATGGCGGGGGCGAGCGATACGAATAGCGCTGCCAACGATACAACATTGCGAGTCATAAAGTGCATTAGGGCTTCCATTGTTGCGCCCAGGATATTGGGCTGGCGAATGATTCTGGAGTGTACGGATCGGCTGTCTGCGCAGTCAAGCAGTAATGCGGTGCAGTTACACAATTGTTTGCCAATTTGCTGCTGCCTTCACCGATGCCTTCACCGATGCCTTCACCGATGATAAAAACAGAAAACGGCAGGCGCAGAGTTGGACTGGACCAAACAGTCATGCTGTTTGCATGAAAACCAGAATGAAGATGAAGACGAAGATGAAAACAAGAATCAGGACAGGAATTATAACGGTTTGCGAAAATGCCGGCGCCGCTGCACGTGCGCACAGGTTGTTGGCCGACAGGGCGGCCGCATGAAAAACGCCAACCGGCGAGGGTTGGCGTTGCAGGCAGTGCTGGGCCGGCAATGCCGGCTGCAGACAATTACGCCGCGTTGACCGAGCGGCGGCGCGTCACGCCCAGCAGACCCAAACCGAGGCCCATGATGGCGAAGCTTGCCGGTTCCGGTATGACGGCATGGGCGGCAAGGGCGACAGGCGCATCAGTGTAGTGATAGGTTACGGTAGCGTATCCGCCGGCGCTGGTTGAGAAACCGCTTGCCATGTTGCCGGAACCGACGGCGCTCGAATTGCCCAGGGTGCTCAAGCCCAGATCGATCGTGCCACTGCCGGAAAACAGGAGTAAATCAATTTCTTTGGAGTAAGTGGCACTATTTACAGCGGTAGCCGTTTGTGTTGCTGTCGTGATGCCCGATTTGCCCGCGTAATCTGTTTCGTTGTCGTATTTTTTTGCTTTGAAAATTTGGCTGAACAATGGGGTGGCGATGACGATAATTTCAGTATCGGGACGCGTCATAAGCAGCTTCGTCGAAATATTCAAGATGAGATCACGTGCAACATTTCCCGTGTTTTCGGCTTTGGCGACGCCGCTCGTGGTGCCACTCAGCAAGAAGTCGATCGAGGTCAGGGTACCCAGAAGAGTATCAAATTTATTAAAGGTAAGAATTTCGTCCCAGTCCGTTGCTGTCAATGCCACGATTTTGGTGCTTGCGATCACGCCTGCTTGTGCCGATCCAAAGCAGCCCAGCAGGCTTGCCAACGCCAACGATACAGTAATTTTTTTCATATAAAAATCCAATATTGTGATTTATTTAATGCTTTTCAAATGTTGCGTATGCTGAAGCAACGCAACATGCTCACGATGCATTTATTATAATGTGTTCAATGTAATTAATGCAATTTAATTTTAGTTGTTGTTGTTTAATTTATATTGATAAAGTTGCGGGACTCACTGACGTTGTGGCAATGTCGCCCGGCGGCCGATGGATGGCAGGTGGGGGGCGCTGCGCCGAGCATGTCAACAGGCCGTCAGTGCCGTACAATTTGGGTTTGGCGCAGCGCGCCTTTTTTGAAAGCACGACCATGAGCACCGCCAACCTGAACGCCGACGATGATCAGATCATCGCCGCCACCGAACGCTGGCTGGAGCGGGCGGTCATTGGCCTGAATTTGTGTCCGTTCGCCAAAGCGGTGCACGTGAAGCAGCAGGTGCGTTACGTCGTCTCCGGCGCGATGACGCCGGAAGCCTTGCTCGAGCAGTTGATGGAAGAGTTGCAGCGCCTGTCCGACAGCGATCCGGAAGTTGTCGACACAACGCTCCTGATCCACCCGTTCGTGCTGACCGATTTTCTCGACTACAACGAGTTCCTTGACGTCGCCGACGCCGCCGTGGAAGACATGCAATTGGACGGCGAGATCCAGGTCGCCAGCTTCCATCCGCAATACCAGTTTGCCGATACCGACATCAACGACATCGCCAACTACACCAACCGCGCGCCGTACCCGATTTTGCACCTGCTGAGGGAGGAAAGCATCGACCGCGCGGTCGCGGCCTTCCCCGAAGCGGAAGACATTTTCGAGAAGAACATGGAAACGATGGAAAACCTTGGCCACGATGGCTGGGACGCGCTCGGTGTGGGACCGGCCAGCGGGTCGAGCAGCGGGCCGGCCAAGTGAGGCGCGGATGAGCACGATGCCGGAATCCGTACCGAACCCCGTGCCAGGCGCGGCGCCAACACGGCCCGACACGCCCTGTGTCGCGGTCTGCTCCACCACGTTCGACGACGTCTGCCGCGGCTGCGGGCGCACAGTGGCCGAGGTGGCGCACTGGGTGTCGATGAGCGCGCCGCAGAAGGAACTGGTGTGGCAGCGCATCCTGGCGCAGGGCTACCCGCGCCGGAACAAATAACGCTGCCCGCAAGCCCGTCAGCAGTTAAAAACTGCCGATAAAATCCTTCTTGCCCACTTCGACGCCATTGTGGCGCAGGATGTCGTACGCCGTCGCCGCATGGAAGTAGAAGTGCGGCAGCGCGTAGTGCATCAAATACACCTGTCCCTTCCATTGCTTGGCCTTTTCGCCGCTGCCGGTGGTGATGTCGCGCTGGGCGCTCGCTTCGATGCCGTCCTGCGGCAGGCTGTCGATGAACGCAACCGTCTTGGCGATGCGCGCCTTCAGGTCGGCAAACGTCTGCTCGTCGTCTTCGTATTTCGGCACGTCGACGCCAGCCAGCCGCGCTGCCGCGCCCTTGGCAAAGTCGGCCGCGACCTGGACCTGGCGGATGAAGGTGAACATGTCGGGGAACAGGCGCGCCTGCAGCAATGCCGCCGGTTCGATTTTCTTCTCGGTGGCGTGCGCTTCAGCCTTGTCGATAATGACCGCCAAGCTGTTCAAAATCTGCTTGAAAACCGGTGCGGATGCCGAGTACATGGAAAACGTCATGGTAAGTCCCTTTGATTGAGTGCGGCGATCATAACAAGCGACGTCGATTCCTGCTTGCCGTCCAGATATCGACGCCGTCCGGCGCCAGTCAACGCAGCGGACACAAGTTGGTGACGGCTGAACAAATATCAACGATAATTACACATTGGCAATTTATTTGATAAACTTATTTCACCAGATCAAAGGCCTCGGCGCGCGCGCCGGGATGAAGTTCAACATGTTTGTAATGCAATTGAAGCATGTCTAACGCCGTCCGCCGACTGTATGCCAGGCTGGGAGAACTCTGCGGACTGTCGATCTACGGCGCCTTGCTGCTGGTGGTATTCGGCGGCCTGATCATTCCAGCCATTGTCGGCAGCTATCTGCTGGTCGGGGTGCAGGAACAGAAGTCGGCCCGCGCCGCGCTCGACGAGGATCTCCAGCGCAACGCCGACATCCTTGCCCTCGGCATGCAGGAGTCGTTGCGGAACCTGAACGCCGCATCGGCCCGCTCGCTCGGCAACGCGCTGATGCGCGACCCGGCGGTGCGGCGCATCCAGGTCAGCGGCCGCGCCGGCGTCGATTTCCTGACCCTGCGTTCGGCCCAGCCGTTGGGCGGGACTGCCTACCGCACCGAGCGTGACATCGTGGTGGAAGGCAAGCGCATCGGCCGCGCGCTGGTCGAGATGGACGACGCCCGCAGCCAGCAGGAGCTGCGCGGCAAGCAGTCGAACTACACGCTGGTGCTGGCCGCCCAGATCGGCATTTCCCTGTTGCTGATCGTGCTGTTTTTGAATGCACGGCTGCTCACACCCCTGCGTGCGCTGATGCATTTTTCCGACCGCCTCTCGCGCGGCGACTTCGACACCCCCCTGGCCCTGCGCGGCATGGACGAGCTCGGCCGGCTCGGCAGCCAGATGGAGCAGATGCGCGTTGCGATCCGCCACCTGTTCAGAGACATCGGGCAGCGCGAGGAGCGCTTTCGCACCATCGTCACCCAGGTGCCGGGCGCCGTGTTCCGGGTGCGCCCGGACGGGCTGATCGACTTCGTCAGCGACGCCATCGAAGAGATCAGCGGCTACCCCGCCGCGATCTTGATGCGCAGCACCGCCGACGCCTGGGCCGACCTGATTTGCCCGGAAGACCGCCGCATGCAGCGCCGCCTGGTGCGCGACGCCCTCGCCGCTCGTCGCCCGTACGAGGTCGAATACCGCATCATCGACGCTTTCGGCACCGAGCGCTGGATCTGCGAACACGGCCAGCCGCAGGTCAGCGAGACGGGCGTAGCGCTATGGATCGACGGCATCCTGTCCGATATCAGCGAACGCAAACACAACGAGGTGCGCATCGAAGGCCTGCTGGCCGAGCAAAGCGCGATCCTCGACAACGTCATGTTCGGCGTGATGTTCGTGCGCCACCAGCGGGTGGTATCGGCCAACCGCCGCTGCGAGGAGCTGTTTGGCTACACCAGCGGTCAACTGGCCGGCGACGCCAGCCTGGCCGGCACGCACTACGTCACCGGGGAGCGCCAGTGCCGGCGCGCCGACGGCAGCATGTTCTGGTGCCTGGTCAGCGGCCACGCGATCGATCCGCTGCGCCCGCAGGAAGGCTCGATCTGGGTGTTCGCCGACGTTACCGAACGCAAGCTCACCGAGGAAAAGCTGCGCCTGTCAGCCACCGTGATCGAACACATCGCCGATGGCGTGATGGTCATCGACCTCAATGATCGCATTGTGGCGATCAACCCGGCCTTCACCCGGATCACCGGCTACAGCGAGAGCGAGGCGGTTGGCCAGGACGCGACCATTACCCGCTCGTTGCGCCATGACGTGGTGTTTTACCAGCGGATGCGCTCCGACCTGGCCGAGAGCGGCTTCTGGCGCGGCGAAATATGGAAGCGGCGCAAGAACGGCGAGCTGTACCTCGAATGGCGGACCGTGTCGGCGGTGCGCGACAACACCGGCGCCGTCACCCACCACGCCGCCGTGTTCAGCGACATCACCAAGCTCAAGGAGTCGCAGGACAAGCTCGATCACCTGGCGCACCACGATCCGCTCACCGCGCTGCCGAACCGCCTGCTGTTCTACGACCGTCTGCAGCACGCGCTGCTGCGCGCCGCGCGCGACGGCGAGCAGCTGGCCATCCTGTTCATCGACCTCGACCGCTTCAAGAACGTCAACGACACGCTCGGCCACCATGTCGGCGACGAGCTGCTCAAGCAGGTCGCCGGCGCCCTGGCCGCCCAGCTGCGCGAAGGTGATACGCTGGCGCGCCTGGGCGGCGACGAATTTATCGTCCTGCTCGAAGACATCGACGGCGTTGCCGGCGCCGGCAACGTCGCCACCAAGCTGGTCGCCATGTTCGAGCAGCCATTCATGATTTCCGGCCACGAGCTGTTCGTCACCGGCAGCGTCGGCATCAGCATGTACCCGAACGACGCCGCTGACCTCAACATGCTGATCCGCAACGCCGACGTGGCGATGTACCAGGCCAAGGCGCGCGGGCGCAACGGCCACCAGTTCTATGCGCCGTCGATGAGCGGCGAAGGGGTCCTGCGGCTGCGTTTGGAAACCATGCTGCGCCACTCGATCGAGAAGGACGAGATTTTTCTGAATTACCAGCCGCAGGTGGAAATCGACAGCGGTAGCCTGACCGGCGTCGAAGCGCTGGTGCGCTGGAATCACCCGGAGCTCGGCCTGGTGGCGCCGGAGCGCTTCATCCCGCTGGCCGAAGACACCGGCTTCATCCACCAGCTCGGCAAGTGGGTGCTGAACGAGGCATGCCGCCAGATGATCCGCTGGCAGCAAGCCGGCCTGTTCGTGCCGAAGATCGCCGTCAACCTGTCGGTCAGGCAGTTCGAGCGCGGCAGCATCGTTGCGATGGTCGCCGACATCCTCAGGGAAACCGGCCTGGCGCCGCACCGCCTGCAGCTCGAGGTGACCGAATCGGTCATCATGAACACCGGCGACGCGCTGGTGTTCATCAACGACCTGCATGCGATCGGCGTCGGGCTGGCGATCGACGATTTCGGCACCGGTTACTCGTCGCTGGCGTATTTGAAGCAGCTGCCGGTGCAGACGCTGAAGATCGACCGCAGCTTCATCCAGGACATCTTGACCGACAGCAACGACGAGGCGATCGCGATCGCCATCATCCAGCTCGGCAAGGCCCTGAACCTGTCGGTGATCGCCGAGGGCGTCGAGGCCGAAGCGCAGGCGGCCTTCCTGCTGCGCCACGGCTGCAACCTGGCGCAAGGTTATTTGTACGGGCGCCCTGAGCTGGCGCAGGCGCTGCTCGAACGCTGGCGCGCGCCTGCCCGGGCTGCCCCGGCAGCGGGGTCGGACCGTGAGGACAACCGAAACTGAACCGGGACCAAACCGGGACTAATTCGAAGCTGCTGTCGATCGCCCCGCGCCGCTGCCGGCCAGCTTCTGGCCGCTACAGCGCCGCGTGCAGCAGCGTGCGCAGGTTGGCCTGCTGCCAGCCGCGCCGCTCTTCGGTAGAGGCGGCCATGCGCGTCAGGTCGTCGTCGCCGTGCGCCAGCTGCGACGCCACCAGCCGCTCGGCCAGCGCCAGGTCCGGCAGCACGGCGCCGAAGAAGGCGACCGTCTCGCCGCGCTGGATCAGCAGGGTAGGGAAGTTGTCGACGTCGAGGTCGCCCACGACATCGGACTGGTCCTCGATGTCGATCCACACGAACACCTGGTCCGGCCGGCGCGCGGCGATCTGCTCGAACGTCGCGCGGTAACCCGCGCAGGTGCCGCACCAGGCGGCGCACAGGCAGGCGACGATCCATCGGTCGCCCGACAGCGCCTGCGCAACATTGGCGCGGTTGTCATTCTGGAGAGTCAGGCTGTGCATGAGCCGCATTTTACTCCGCCCACCGGATTTCGGCTCGGATCCGGCCTGCATCCGGCTGGCGCCGGGTTAAAATGGCGAATGTCCATCATTCTCGCTATTGAAACCTCGTCCGAACTGGCGTCCTGCGCCCTGCTCAGCCCGAACACGCTGCTGGCGCGCTCCTCGTCGGGCGTGCGTACCCATTCCCAGTCGATCCTGCCGATGGTGCAGGAATTGCTGGCCGAAGCCGGCATCGGCTTGCAAGACTGTGCTGCCATCGCCTTCGGCGCCGGCCCCGGCTCGTTTACCGGCGTGCGCACCGCCTGCGGCATCGCCCAGGGCCTGGCCTTCGGCGCCGGCCTGCCGGCGGTGCCGGTGGTGACGCTGGCGGCGATGGCGCTGGCCTGCCGCCAGCACAGCGGCGCCGCCGACGTGCTGGCGGTGCTCGACGCCCGCATGGGCGAAGTGTATTGGGCGCAGTACCGCTTCGACAACGACGCCGGCGCAGATGGGTGTCACGAAGTGGTGGCGCCGACGTTGTGCGCCCCGGGCGACGTCGCGCCGCTGCCCACCAGCACGCCGCTGGCGGCCTGCGGCAACGGGTTTTCGGCGTACGTCGAAGCGTTTGCCGGGCGCGATTTCGCCAGCGGCGCGCTGGCCGCCATCATGCCGCACGCCAGCTGCGTGGCCCAGCTGGCGCGCATCGAACTGGCTGCCGGGCGCGCCGTCAAGGCGGCCGAGGCGCAGCCGCTTTACCTGCGCAACAAGATCGCTTTTACCAGCGCCGAGCGCCAGGTGATCAACGCCGCCAAGGCCGCCGCATGACAGCGGCGGCGAATCTGCTGACATTGCAGCCGTCGCACCGGTTCGACCGTTTCGACTACGCGCCGATGACGACAGCGGACCTGGACGAGGTAATCGCGCTCGAACAGAGCGTCTACCCGCATCCCTGGAGCCGCGGCAATTTCGCCGATTCGCTCGACGCCGGCTACCATGCCTGGGTGCTCAGAGACGGCGCCGAGCTGGCTGGCGAACTGGCCGGATACTTCCTGCTGATGGCGGCGCTCGACGAAACCCATTTGCTCAACGTGTCGGTCGCTTCAACCCACCAGCGCTGCGGCCTTGGCCGTTATTTGCTCGACAAGGTCGCCGCCTGCACGCGCGGGCTGGGCGCCGAATCGGTGCTGCTTGAAGTGCGGCCGTCAAACCTGCGCGCGCTGCACGTGTATCAACGCTACGGCTTTGCCGACATCGGCCGGCGCAAGGCCTATTATCCGGCCCATGACGGCCAGCGCGAGGACGCCATCGTGATGCGATTCCGCTTATGAACACCATGTCGAACCGCGATTGCGCCTTCCTGGCCGAGATGGGCATCGCGCCGCTGTGGAGCGCGCGCGCGCAGGCACAGGCGGCGCCTGCACTGCACCTTGAAGCTGAAGCTGAAGTCAAAGTCAGTGTGGCCCCGGCCCCGGCCCCGGCCCCATACCAGCCAATGCCGTCGCCGGCGCCCGCGCCCGGCAGCCTGATCGAATCGGCCTGGGGCGACACTGCGCCAG
>Ga0326734_1000082_pt1 | contig 32272 bp, 50 predicted proteins | sample 15_GP2_1315_FD_207944 | JGI IMG/M metagenome (GOLD analysis project Ga0326734, IMG submission 207944) | Glacier ice microbial communities from Ngari, Tibet, China - 15_GP2_131.5 | ecosystem: Environmental > Aquatic > Freshwater > Ice > Glacier | place: China: Ngari, Tibet | collected 2018-07-18 | reverse complement strand
AATCCTTGCAATTCTACCACATTTGCATAAGTAGGAGCACCAGCTGCAACTTGATTTACAGAAGCCGTAACACCCACTTTATTTAAAATACCAACTGGCTGATTGTTTGCTGCTAAACCTTGAATAGCGACACCTTCCAATGTTCTACGGATTCCATCTTGCAATCTCGTTCTAATTGTAGCTTCTACATCAATAGAAGTTTGCATCAATAATTTTTTAGTGATTGACACTAAAGCACCAGCACGTTTTGGAGACAATTTAGGACCAACAAACTTTTGTTTTTGACCTGTAATTGCTGCACCTTCTTCTAACCATTCAAAAGTGTAGTTTGAAGATACTGGCAAAGGAATGTCGCCACCAGTTAAACCAGTCCAAACATTAGCACCCATATCTTCCAAGAATAATTTTGGCATAAAACCATCAATTAATCTTGGCGCGGCATTAGAAACTAATTGACCACCAAACTCACCTGCATCCTGCGTAACAGTTTGCTGTGTCGCTCTCGTCATTAATTCCTCTGGAATGTAAACCGCTTTTTCGTTTATTTCTAAACCACGCGCTTGACGTTCCGCAATTCCTTTTTCCTGAGCTTCTTTCTCAGCACCCGTCAACTTCCCGCCCATTGCACCGCGAATGTGCGCTGCAAGAGAGTAAGCACGTTGCGCAGGCTTTTTTTTCTTTACAGATTCTCCTTCGCCTACAAAATCAGTTCCTTCTGATCCCTCCATTGAACGAAGATTTTCTTCGTAAGCTAACGCATCATTATATTGACCCGTAAGACCTTCAATCTCTGTTTGAAGAGAACGAAACGTTGCTGTTTCAGTCTCATTCAAGCTTCTTTTTTCGCCTTCAGCAGTGGCATGAAGCGCTTTTTGAGACTCAATCTTTTGAGCTCGTTGTTGTAATAAAATAGCAGACTTTTTCATTTGCTTGTTATAAATTTGAATTAATAATTAATTGAGCGTCAAAAGCGTTGAGCTCTTTATTGTTATCCGAGCGAGTCTCTTTTGAATCGTCTTTCGGGTGTGTTTTTTCGATAAAAGCATCTAAACTTCTTTTTGCTACTTCCGTATCTGCATACGCAGGATAAGTTACTGGAGCCACATCATATAGTTTTTTAAATCGTACAATAGTACGCATCGGTATTTCGCCATCTACTTCAGTCCAAGTTTGCTCTTCAATATCAAAAGCAAATGATGATTGAGAAACATCCCCTAAAGCGATTGCATCTTCTAAATCCTTTGCAAAAGACCTTTCAGGCGTTACATAAGAATATTTTAATCCAATTTCATCAACCGATAGCGTTAAAGTTCCTTTTCCTTCTTTGGAACGTGCCAAAACGTAGTTTGGATTATGATTAAAAAGGCAACGGACGTCATCATTTAAAACATCATCAAACGCACCTGGACTAATCTTTTCTCTGAACTGGTAATAATGACCAATCACAGTATCAGAATTAAATTTGGCTGCATAACCTTCAATTACCGAAGCTGTTCCTTCGAGCGTATCTTCCCGCTTTTCAGCACGAACTTCAGATGAAAAGAATCGGCGTTCTGCCGTATCGCTAAGGTTTTTTATATAATCTTTACTTTCCATCTTGAGCCGTTTTTAAATTGTTTTTTATTTGTGATTCGGTAAACGTGTTAACAGGCGTTAAAAATTCCTCTAACAATTCCGGACCCGCATTCATATCTTCTAATTGTCGCACTTCATTTCTATTCATCCATCCACCATTTACCGCTTTACCGTAATATTCTCCACGGGATTTAATATCTGATCGAAGCAATACATTCATATTTGCACGCACATAATATCCTTCCAGAATATCAGAAGGAAGGAATAATTTTTTAGCATATTCCTGTTCCCAATTTGTAATGTGAGGCTGTATCGTATCGCTCACGTGGTCCAAAGACTGTTGCTCGATATTATTATTAGTAGATTGTTGTAAAGACTTAATTTTGTGAGGCGCAATGTTTAACCAACGTGCAATATCTTCAATGCTGAAACGTGCTTGCTCGATAATTTGCGCTTCTTGAGGTGTTACTGTAATAGCTTTCCACTTCATACCTTCATCAAGAACTGCCACACGCGTTGCGTCTTTTTGAGAAAAAGCACCTTGAATAGCCGCAGCGATTGCCAGTTTTGACGTATCTTTTGATATTACTTTATCAGTCTCAACAACCCCTTGACGAACGCCTTTATTTTCGAAATTTGTTGCCGAAAATTCCTGTACTTCAATAGCCAGGTTCAATTGTTGTGCTGCATTTGTAATGACTCCCACACCGCTTATTCCGTTGTGAGAGAAGTTTTTAAAATGTAATACTTCAGAAGATAATAATGGATATTTATAACCAGAAACATAATAAAGCAATACACCGTTTTTTATTCGAATATCATCCACTCTATCCCAGTTAATAAAATCTGTAGATATAGGCTTTCCTGCTTTATCAGAATTGATTTTTGCTAAAGCGTTTCCTTTAACCAAAAAAGAAACAGCCATTGTTTTACGAAAAACAAAGGATGTCATTAGTGAATTTGGCTCTATAGCAATTACATTGTAAGCAGGGTGATTTGTTCTTGAAACACGGTCTTTACCGTCTTTTTGATATATCGAAAAAGGGATTTTCGCAATGTCATTTGATATTTGATCAACACCATTGTAAAATGCAGAAAGTTTTAATGCTCTCGAAGCATTCATATTAGTACCCGAAGTACCAAGCGAAAAAATACCTCCAAATCCCGAAAAATAGGAATTATCAGTATTTACACTTCTTTTTTGAGAAGCAAACATTTCGCTAAAAGCACCGTTCAAACTCATTACGCCATCGATTTAGGTGTAAAAGTATTTTAACGATGCTTTCTAAATGGTTGAATTATTCAACTTTGTTAATGATCCGCGTATTTTACGGATTTACTAGTATCTTTTTAATTTCCATAATTTTTTATTATTTTTTCTTCTGTTTTTCGAATCCAATTCCAAACATCCTGTACATCACATGTTGGAATTTCATTTAAAGATTTTTTTTCGTACTTCTTAATTTTTTTGTTCAGCTCATTTAAAAATTCACGAGCACTTACTTTTTCTAAAATATCTGCTTTTTTATCTGCCATTGTTTTATGATTTATTTAAAGAATAAAGATATTAAAACTAATCCAATCACAGCTCCACACCCAGCACCCAATGCGTAAATTAATTTTTGCTTGATTGTTGATATTGCTACTTTAGAAACATTAAAAGCCCAAAGCAAGCTAATTAAAAACGAGACTATAAAAACACCGATGTAAATCCCTTTTGAGATCAACATCGTGTTTATCGCTACTAACCCTATTTGAAAAAATGATTGCAGGAATATTTTCATAGGTTAAAATTTATAATACCATTCGTCTTTTACTTTTTCGAAGGTGTATTTTAGTTTTCCCACTGCTACAGTAACTGTTGTAGCTTGGTATGTTTTAGGTTTTGGCAATAACCTTATTGCTTTTGCAATGTTTTCTACTTTTAGATTTTCTGACACGTTTTTTAAATTAAGGATTATTAATTATTAGATTGATTCTCTATTTAGAGATATACCTTCATTAGAGTATATGCACAATCTTATCTGATTTATTAAAACATTCGCTTATAAATTTAGCATGTCTTAATGCTTCTTCTTTTCTTGTTTCATTTAAGTTTGGACAGTCTTTAATAATTAAATATGGAATTCTTGCTACCTTATATTTTTTTGCTAAACTTATTCCAATTATATTCCAAGCATCTTTTGATTCAGATTGAACAACTTTTGTTTTAATTTTTGGATTTTCCACTTTTCTATTTTTATTGATTAATATTATTTTTTTATTTCAGATTTTATATAAAAAAATCCAGTTAGTAATTCTATGCTGATTAAAAAAACTACTAGCGCATACCGTACTGGATTTGTAGTTATAAAATTGAATTCAAATAACGCACTGGTGGCAAATGCGAAAAAGAAAGTAAGTAGAATTATAATTGCTATTTTCATTTTATTTTTTTTGATTATTGTAATAGTTTGTCATTTTCTTGAAGGAGTTCCAATCTGAATAGCGATAATTGCCGAATAATTCATGATAGGTTTCATTTATAGTATCAAAAGCTGCTTTGTTGGATTTTGCGGTTTTCAACGCTACAAAATAGGCGGCATAAAAACCTTTTCTAGTAGAGAGCTCTCGCATTTGCTCGTTTTGTTTTTCAATTTTAGCGATGTAAATTCTAAGGGCATTTTCTTCGACTGCATTCATATTAATAATTAATTTTAGTTAGCAAGTGAATTGTGTATCTTCTCGGTTGTAGACACTTTCGTTTGTTTCTTCAGGCGTTGACATCGAGCCACCCAACGCATTTATTGTCGCAATAATCCCATCGACACGGCGACCATTTGCACCGGAACGTCCTTTGTGCACTTTTATATTTTCATTAGCATCTGTATAAATAACGCAAGACGCTAGCATCCACGACAAGGCGGGATTCCCATCGTGTTTTATTTTACCGGAATACACTAGTTTTTCAAACTCTTTTGTGGGTGCCGAAATTGTTCCAATAGCCTGGGAAAACTCAGAGACATTTAAACCGTCTTCCTGTAATTCCTGTATTAATTGTGTAGCGTTGTAGCGATCGTATTCGAGTCGGATAACTTTGTGTTCGTGAAAGGTGGATTTGATTATATCAGAAATCACAAAATAATCGATTACGTTTCCAGGCGTTGCTATAATATAACCTCGGTCCGCCCAATATTGATAAGGAACGCGATCTTCCTTAGATCGTTTTTCGATAGTATCTTTTGGACAAAAAAGCCAAATTTTAAGATAACGCTCCATATTTTCGTCTGGTTCCGATAAAATAGCATAGGCACTTAAATCAGTAGTTGTAGAAAGGTCCAGTCCGGCATAAGCTCCGTATTTTATGAATTTTTCCATTGAGATTTCATCGACTTTGTTTTTCATCCAATCCTCGTTGTAAATCCACGAAAACTGCTGATCGACCCACATATTTAAATTTTTTGTTTTAAAATTTCTAATTTTTGAAGGTTGGTTTAATGCTTTCACAAATTCCTTTTCGATTCCCTCGAGTGCTAAACCATTTCCTAGAAGCGGATTTGCTTTTATCCATAATTCCTTATTTTCCCAACTTTCAGGAGTTTTTAAATCTTCCTGGTCGATGTCGTGAATCATAATCCAAAGTGAGTGATCTATATTTCGACCTTCCAAAACTTCAATAACAGAATCTTCATAGTTTTTGCAGGCAGATTGTACATTAGCACCTGCAGTTGTAATTTGGTAAATTAATGGCTGCGCTCTTTGCACGGTAGAAGATTCAAGGTTTTCTTTTACAGAATCATCTTTGTGAGCATGATATTCGTCAATGATACCTACATGGCAATTGATACCATCTTGTGTTTTAGAATCGCCACCCAATGGCATCATGGTAGATCCTGTATTTTTGAATCCGATTATCTTTTGAAGGCAGTAAAAACCCATTTTACGCAAGGCAGGATTTGCCACCGGACTTTCAATGTACATTTTTGCTTGTTTCCAACAGATGCGCGCTTGCTCTTCCTTTGTGGCCCCAACATAAACTTGTGCTTCCATTTCTAAATCAAAGGAAAGCGCGTATAATGCCAGTCCCGCCATTTCAGCGGTTTTCCCGTTTTTTTTAGCTCGTTTATCATAAACGGTATTAATCCTGCGAAATCCTGATGTTGCATTTATCCATCCAAAAATATTATACATGGTGAATTGCTGAAACGGTGCTAAAAAAAAAGGTTTGCCTGCCAATTTTCCTATAGTGTGGTTTAAAAAAGTAGGGTAAAAACTAAGGATGCGCATTCCTTTTTCGTGGTCCAGGACAAAACCATCAATTTCAGCATCTTCAAGCCAAGAGTAAAATCGCTCCACGGCTTGCTTAATGCGTTTTCCGACGATTATTTTTCCTGTACGCACATCATTTGCGTACTGAAAAGGAACGGAATTAAGCTGTTTTTGTGTTGGTTTCATTAAAAAAGTGTTTTTGGATTTACAAATTCAGTCATTTGCAAGCGAATAAAATGTCGGTGCCAGTCTGAAGGTAGCTGGTATTTCAAAACATAGTTGATAGCTGCACATTGCGCTTCAAATTCTGTTTTGAAAGTTTTAGTATCCAAAGTGCCTGAGCAGTAACATTGCTGTATATCATGTAAAGCATTGCCGCCAAAACCGTAGCCGTAAAATCCGTGTGGGAACTTGCTTGTAATAATTTTAACCTCAAAACCTTCTTTTACAAACTTCAATATATTACCTGGTGATTTTAAAACCCAAGTATCAAATCTCACATCACCATCTTGATCTGCGCAATACCTAAACTCTTTATTTTCGAATTGAACTTCTGTTCCTGGATTAACTTTCATAAAATTGTTTTCTTTTTAATGCTGTAAAACGATTACAAATAACACATATTTGTGTTATGTTATTTTAAAATATAACTGCACTTTTGATGCGTGTTAGAAAAAATAGAAAAAATATTTATTAAAAATGTTGGGCAAAAACTTAGAGAAAAAAGATTGTCTAAGAATCTTTCGCAAGCCACACTTTCTCATGATGCCAATATTCCAATTAACCAAATAGGTAGAATTGAACGGGGTGAAATTAACACTACCATTGGTTCCCTTTTTAAAATTTGCAAAGCTCTAGATATTAATTTTTCGGAATTATTACCTTAAAACAGCGCAAACCTATTTTTTTGTTTTTTAATTATTTTACGGGAAACCTCATTTTGTAATTTAAATACCAAAAGGCAAACTTTTTAATTTCTTACTCGAAGTATGCACATAAATCGAAGTTGTTTTTAATGACGTATGCCCCAATAAATCTGATATTAATTTTAGATCTGTTCCTTTTTCGAATAATCCGGTTGCCGCACTATGCCGTAACGTGTGCATGTGGTATTGTTTGCCTAGATATTTTTTTACTATCTGGTTGCAACTTCCAGATGAATACTGCAAACTGAACTGACCATTAAATAAGTATTCTTTTGGAAGATATTCCACGTAATACAATCGTATTATCTCTCTTGTTGTTGCCGTAAGCGGAACTATTCGGTCTTTTTTACCTTTTGCACCAATAATTCTAATTTGCATCAGTGGCGTGCTAATATGCTCCAGTTTTAAATTTAATACTTCCGAAACTCGCAAACCTACCGAAGCCGTCAAAGCAATAATTGCTTTGTGTTTTTTGTTTTCAATTTTATTAATCATAACTACCAATTCATCCATATCGATTACCAACGGGATTTTCTTTTCTGTTTTAGCGTAGGTTATGTATTCGAATTTTCTGGTCTGTTTGATTGTTAAAATATAAAACTTTTTGATTGCCGAGTGCATTGCGTTTTGCGAATTAACTTCTTTGGCATTCAAAAGATAATTCTTAATTTCATCTGCCGAAATATGTTTAGGACTGTCTTTTTCTTTAAAATAAGCCAGGAATAGTTTTATTTGGCTGCTGTAGTTTTTGATTGTTTCAATTGAGAAGTGAATGAATCTCAAATCTCTCTCATAGTCTTGGATGTACTTTGCGGAATTCATAAGCTTAAGTGTTGTGGTTATTGGTGATTTTGTGTGTTGAGTAAATAGGAACGTTATCTTCAATTGCTAAGTTTTCGTTTTAATTAGAAAATTTGTTATAGCTATTTTGAGTCTTTTATTAATTTATTAAAAAACTCAATTTCTTCATCAATTACATTAGTGACATCTTCAATCGTTTCTTTTTTTAAATCAAAACTTAAAATCTGTTTTTTTAAATGTTTTAATTTTGCTCTTTCAAAATCTGCTCCTTCAATTGTGTAAGTTTTTATTTTTTCCATTTTATTTAGTTTATTTACCCGCAACTAGAAGATAACAGGTGTTTGTAAATACCAGCCGAATTTATGTTGGTGCGTAGGCTGGCATCTACAAGCACCGATACGTTACCCATGACTAGCTTCCAAAAACTGCTTAAAAATATCTTGCTGTCCTGAATCAGTTTCTTTTTGCTCAACTAATTTACTTCGGTCCTTAAAACTAAATCCAAAATGTTTAGAAAGCTCATTGATTTCTTTTATCATTTTTTCTCGGATTGTCACATAACCGGAAACATTTGTGGCACCGCCTTTAAAAGTTTGTATCAAACCACCATGAAATCCTTGCTTTCTAATTTCATTTTCTGCCTGGATATAATAATCTACTGAAGTGGCTAATTGATGTAAATGAATTAAATCAGGTTTCGTTAATTTTTGCGTGTCAATCAATTGCTGACCAAAATATTCATACCAATATTTCTGCTCTTTTGATAATTCAAATTTTGAGTTTGGCGCAGGAAGTTTTTTTAAAATCTCGTATAGATTTTTATTTACAACTGCTACTTCACCATCCCCTTTTATAATTCTTAATTTTTCCATGATACATACTATTAACTATTTACACCCCCCTACCTAAATTAACACTCCGAGTAAAATTCTATTTAAACAGCGATGTTGGTATGATTCCAATCATCGAGAATTTACCCCATACCCCCCGGAACGGCTCTCACTCGAAGATTTTCTATTGTGACAACTTTCACAAAGACTTTGACAATTAGCTTCATCAAGAGGCGCACCTCCTGCATTGATACGAACGATGTGATCAACAACCTTGACCGGAACAACCAACCCATTCTTTTCGCACTCTAAACACAACGGATTATTTTGCTTAAATCTTTTCGCAAACTTTCTCCAAGGCCAAGAGTTATAAAATGATGAATTATCTTTTTCACGCTCGAATGCTACTCTCTGAGGAACCCAGCTTCGTTGAACTTTGTTTGGTTTGCTCGCCATAATTAAAAACCTATTCCGTTATCTTCATTCTCTTCGAACGCATCCGCAGGCAAAACCATCGGCAATGGTTGCTCTTCAATAGACTCACCGTGACTATCTTGTATTACCTTTGGATCTTCGAACTTTGTCTTATCACCTTGCCAATGCAATCCTATCGTTGTACCAGGCGCACCACCTCTGTACTTAGCAAATATTATCTCAGTGTTTGCACCCATTTCTGCTAACTCTTCATCAACTTCGATATTATAATATTCTGGTCTGTAAATAAAAGTAACCATGTCAGCATCCTGCTCGATCGCTCCTGATTCTCTTAAATCAGATAACATTGGACGCTTACTTGATCCACGAGTTTCTACAGCTCTAGATAATTGAGACAACGCTATTACGGGAATATCCAACTCTTTTGCTAATCCCTTTAATTTTCTTGATATAGAGGCGATTTCCTGCTCTCTATTCCCTGATTTTGTAGTATCTGAAAGCAATTGCAAGTAGTCAACAATCGCAATTTTAATATCAAACTTTCGTTTCCACATACGCAATGTTGCTTGCACGTGTCTAATATCTGGCGATGCTGCATCATCAATGTAAATTGGGAACTCCTTCATTCTATGTTTATTAGCACTCAATGTTGCGAAGTATTCGTTCTTTTCAAAACCTTTTTTTGTAAGCTGTGTTAAATGAAAGTTTGTGTCAATAGCTACTGTTCTTGTAATCAACTGAACCGCAGACATTTCGGCAGATATAATTCCAACGCCACTACCAATTCTCGCATTTTCTAAGGCACACTTCAACATTTTAGCAGTTTTACCCATACCAGGGCGTGCCGCTTCAACAATTAATTCACCTGGTTGATAGCCACCAGTAAACTGATCAATAACATTAAACCCGGTGCGCGCACCCGTTACTTCTTCTGGCGATTTATGCGTTAAGAACTCCACTCGCTTTTCTACTAAATCCAATCCTTCAGAGTAACTAACATTTTTTCTACCAGATGAAATTTGTTCCTGCAATACATCTAAAGCATCACCCCATTTACTTAGCAATTCAAGTGAATCAATATCAAAATCATACGCCGTACTAAGCATTATCGATGCGTCACGTATCAATTGACGTTTAATGTAAAACTGCAACAACAATCGCGAGTGTATCTCAATATGCGCACCCGAAGCAATTTTTTGCGTTAAAGAAATCAAAGCATAATCGCCCCCAGCGACATCAAACTTATTCATCGAACGAAGCCTAGCACCTACAGTCAGTAAGTCAATCAATTCATTGCTTTCATACAATCCAGATATAGCTTCAAAAATTACTTTGTGAGATTCTTTATAAAAAACTTCAGACGTTTTTAATATAATCAAACATTCATCTATAGAATTTGCATCTACAAGCAACGCACCCAACACAGCTTCTTCAATTTCTGAAGAATGAGGCATCAACTTGCCTTTTTCTAGCGAAACTACAGGACCATCGTTTTTTTTGTACTGAAAAGGTTTTTTTACGTTTTCCATTATCCTTTAAAAAATTTTCTTTGTGGTTGATTTTGATTAGCATTTAAATCAATGACCGGAGCATCAAATTTGTTTTGGTTCGAAATCCAATTCAAAGCATATTTTTTGAAACGCCCAACGATTACATTTTTTTTAAATTCCAATCCTTCTTGCTCAATAGTCGCTTCAAACATTTGCAAAAACTTTTCGTAATCATTTATTTGCTTCTTGAATTGCATCATTAAAACTTCATGGTCCGAAGGATGATTAATTTCTAAAAAAGAGAGAGCGAAATTTTCTTTTTCTTCTCTCTTAGTTATTAGTTCTTCTTTATTAGTTATTAGTTTATCTATAGTGGTGTTGCTTTGGGTAGTGCTTTGGATAGTGCTTTGGGTGTTGCTTTGGTGTTGCTTTAGCGACTGCATTAGCATTGCTTTGTCATATGCTTTAGTAGTTGCTTTATCGTTAAACGCTATAGCAATAATATTAGAACTATATTGATTCTTACTCTTTTCTAATATTTCAATAAACCCCCATTCAACCAAATCGTTAAGAGTTTTCATGTAACTCTTATAACACTTAATACCAATAGCCTCTTTAGCCATACCACTTGGTAAACCCAACTTTCTCTTTTGACCTAATCGATTGGAATGATTGATAATAAAACAATACAAGGCACAATGATTTGGCGATATTAACTCTGGATTCTCAAATGCAAAGTCCCAAAAATCCCGAAGCAGTTTGAAGTGATCCATAATCTTACTTTTTAAGCGATAAAAACTTAATTTGAGCCATTTGTACCGCTACTATAGAATTCGATACATTAACCATGGCAGAAGCTTTTTTATACGTTTCTTCCGTTGGGTTATCTGCAAGAGAATCAAACACCTCCATAAGCTTGTTAGAAACTTTTTGAGCGTTGCTCTCAGCTACAACAATTTCAGCTTGTAAAGCCGATGTTTTTGCCACTTCAGGCACATTTTGTTCTTGTGACCAAATATTCTGCACTTGCAGCTCTTTTTTTGGCTCAACTACCTTTTTAGGGAAACTTTCTACATCAAGGAATTTAATTGATTCCATAAAGTCATCTAATTCGCTTTCTAAAAAAACAAAAGTCCTACGGTCCGTTTTTATAGCTGCTTTTTGATTTACAATTTTTACCCCCAGAACTTTGTATTCTAGTGTCGAGAAAATGAATCGTTCCCCTACAAATTGATTAAGTTTATTTTGCATTTTCTTTTTTATTTATTTTTTGGTTTAATTTAATGGCATTCCTTTTTAGCTTTATAACCTCCGGCATGTCTTTGATAATTCTATTAACCAATTCCAGTTCCTTAACCCTTAAAAAACGCTTTACAACCGAAGCATCCGACATTGTATTTTTTAGAAAGTTTTCAATCTTAGACCTTAAAATAAAATTTGAAGGCTCAAAATTCATTCTATTACCATCAATAAATTCTACATTGCAATTCTCCGGGATTGGACCAAAGTGTTCTTGGTAGATCATCCGATGCTTCGAAACAAAATTTTTATTATTGGCTTCTCCATTTTTTAAGTGCCTAATTTTTATTTCAACATAACCATCCTTTGAAATTCTCTCCGTACCTAAAGGAACTGTATTATGCGGGTCCTGACCTTTTTTAAATCGAGTCGCTTTTGTTCTCTCAATTTTTTCAGGCGACATGTAGTCCTTTTGCTTTTTGCCTTTATTCCAACCTGGTTTATTTATTTTAAATCTGGTATCGATACCAATGTCATTACAATTTGATATTCGACCACCCATACCAAGGGAATAAAACAATTCACTTTTTTTTATTCCTAAAACATTTGCGTGACCAGTAATACTTGAATATGTCCTACCTGGTAAAAAATTAACCAAATCAGAAGTCAATAAATCAGGATATTTTTCACGCAAAATATTATCTTCCTGCAAAGTCCAAATCCTGCTCATACCCTATTTTTTTACAAACATTATTAATCGACACCTGGAACGCCTGAACATTCTTAAACTGCCATTCCAGTTCCGCTACAACCGTAGGCACATACAAATATGTGATTTGGTACTTGTGCCCAATATTTCGCTTATTGTAACCGTGAACTTTAGATAAAAGAAAAACAACCACTTTCTTTAAAAAAGTATTTTTAAAACACACGATTTCGTAAATACTACAACCAAACTCCACGCACACAGCATCTTCTATTATTTTGGCTTTTTCAAGGTTAAAAGTGGTTGTATTCATAATTTTATAATTCAAAAATTTTTAAATCCGGTTGCAATAGTTTGATTTTATCTAATTCACCGCCAATGATTACTTTCGTTTCTTCATCAATTAATTGTTTTAAATCAGGAGAAATCAATGAACAACTGAAATCTGATGTAATATTTATCTCAACCGCCAGCCTTACTTTTTCTTGACCAACAAAAACAGGAAGAACTAAATGAAATCCAGCTGGAATATTAGATTCTACAACCTGATTAATCAACATCTTTGCATTTCCTCTAGTATCTGCTTTAGCTTCAATATCTCTATTTACCTTACCTTCAAAACCACGCAATTCAGAAACTAATTTCATTGCGTATTCTTTGTTTTCAAAATAATGGCGATTCATTTTGATAAAATCAGCCAATTCAAAAGTGTTGTACGTTTTAGATCCATTAATATCAAATTTCTTTAAATCAGGATGCAACTTTAAAACCCCCTTGATCGTGTCAGGATTTCTTCTACGAATAGAATAATACAAGTTCAAAAACAATTCATTATATGAAAACTCAATCTTAGAGTTCATTACATCTTCATTCTCAATACCCTTTTTTACTAAAAATTCATGTACTGCTACAATTGAAGCATCTTTTACATCAATACTTTTTAAATGATAAACAGGTTCGGCAGCACCATTCAAGATGACCAATTCCTTCACACCATTTTCTACGGTAATTTTCAATTCTTTTTCCATGATTATTGCGCTTTTCTCAAATGATCCGTAATACTGTACTGTTGTTCCTCTGGGCGCAGGTTACGCTCAAAAACAAGCTTGCCTTCTTTAGAATAATATCCCATTTTACTTTCTTCGACATCTTTTAATAGGTAAACATCTTCATTAACTTCTTCAACTTGAGTTCGAATCATTTGCAAGTTTTTAGCAATGGTTTGCTTTACTGGCTTCGTTGCAGCTTTAAAAATCTCTTTTGCAACCTTTAATTTTTGTTCTTCCTGGTCCACGGTTATCATGTCCTGCGACAAGTGCGATTGTAGTTCTTGAATTTCGCCAGTAGACAATTCCCTAGGATAAGAGAATGCTTCTACTTTTTCAGCCGAATTTTTCAACTGTTCCAATCGATCGCTGGCGCTTTCGCTTTGTAAAATTTGTTTTTCCATTCTATATTTAATTATTTAGTTACTACTTAAAATCTTCGAAAATCTTCTGGCATACATGATTTCCCACCAAATAAAAACATCGATATTCTGTCATATAATTTATATATAACTAATCCAGTTTACCGTTGTACAAATCGGGATTATTGGAATTTTTTTTACAGTACACTTTGTAGAAAATAATTACTAGAGAGAATAAAAAGCAAGAAGTGATTAACAAAATACTAGCTGCAATACCTATGATCACAAACCAAAAAATCAACATTACTATTTCCATGATTTATTTTTTTTTATGTTTAAATTTTTGCACTTCAGCTGTAAAATTTTCTACAATATGACCAGGTATAACATCTTCATACAACCACTTTTTATAGCGATCAAAAATCGATTGCTCTTCAGGCGTTTTTATTACTGCAGGAGCATTTAGTTGTATTACACACATTTTCCGCATAGTTTACAGGTTTCAATCATTTCAAAATATGCTTCTGGGTAACAAAGAATAACACCTTTGCATTGTACAACCACTTCATCAATCACAGTGATTTCCTTTATTTCAGGTGTAGTTTTTATTATTTCAGTCTTCATAACCTAATCTTCTTATTGCACTTGTTAAAACCATTATTCTTTTACATCCGCCTGCTTCTTGATAAGTTTCAGTAGGTTTTATTTTTTCATTAATAATCCAGTCATTAACCGTTTTTTTATCCTTCACAGGAAGCAATTTATTGTCTGCAATTTCCTTAAGCGAAAGCGCTTTTCTACGCATCAGCTTTTTACGCAACAAATCTTTTCCCGCTTCAAATTCCCGAATAGAAACAATTACGAGTCCATGAGATTTAAGCGTCTCAATAAAATCAGTTGCGTTTATGTAGTTAAGTTTTGACATAATTATTCCGATTTCATGTTTTCAAGAATTCGAGTTAAATCTTCATTCAAGGATTTATCTTTTACACGACCGGCCCAAAAATTATTTAATTTCTGCATTCCTTGCAGTGTATGGTAAGACTTATCTTCATCCATAATTAGCTCCACAAAAGATTCTCTTTTTACAAAACCTACTTTTTTGTAGTTGTTTAAAATAAAAACAGCATTACCTAGCAAAGCCATTTCGTCATCAACAGGGTCAATTTGTATCAAGTTTTTCATATATTTGTATTGTCTTGTCAAGGTTGGCACACATATTGTAATGTTCATTTGTATTATTTGACAGGACAAATATAATTAAAGTATCGATACAAATACATATTATATCGATAAAAATGCAAACTTATTTAATATTAATTTATAACTACCTAATAATGTACGACTTAAATAAACAAGAAAAATTAAATTTTGTGTTGAAAAATCAAAAAGAATTAAAGATTAGCGCAAATACTATTTCTAAAAACACAAAATTGACCGAAGCTGGCATCCAAAGAATATTAAACGGAACAAGCAAGAACCCGCAAGAGAATTCGCTAAATGAAATTATAGAGTTTTTTGAGAAAAGGATTTTAGGAAGTGACGAGAATAAAATAGAAGAACCACCCGCAGTTTATACTGATCCTAATTTAGATCTGACAAAATATGTCAATTGTATTGAAAGAGAAAGTAAATTATTAAAAGAAATTCATAAACTTCAAAGTTTATTAAGAAAAAACAGTATTGAATTTAAGGATTTTTTTGAAGACGAAGATTAAAATAATTATATTTGAAAGAAAAATTACTTTTATGAAAAAAAAATACTTTTATGATTGATAAAATTAAAACAACCTTGATTTTTTTATTTTTCAGTTGTTCAATTTTTTCACAACAAATTTCAACAAGATATGTTGACGAGTTTACAAAAGACAACATTATCCAAGTAAACGCTTCAAAAAATACTGAATGGCAAGGAACTGATAATATTGCAAAAGGATTATTTAACAACATATTTTTATCATTAAAACAAATTAATGCAACAAAAATACTTCAACTTGATATTCAAATAGGAGGGATGCTTTGCATTAATAACAATGAAGATAAAATAATATTATTACTAGAAAACAATGAAACATTAGAATTAAAACAAGGGTCTAGACTAGATTGCGCCAATAGGCTGCTTACAAAGTATATAATTTCAGACATACAAATAAATCTACTTTCAATTAATCCTATCAATAAATTTAGAATCTATACTTATGACGGATATATTACCCTAGAAGTTAAAGAAGACAAAAAAGAATTAATAAAAAACACCTTTACTCTTTTTAAAAGCAAAACATAAACCTACTATAAACACTCAAAAGAGCCAATAATATCAAACAGCGCTTTATCCCGTACAGCTTCAGGACATTTGCCTTTGTGGTAATTATATAAGTGTTAAAAATCATAAAAAATATTGTAATACAAAAAATATTTAATAATATTACTGTGTGGGAACAAAGTGTTAATAAATTATTTAATTTAAATAAAAGTTTAAAATTTTTATTTTTTTTATATCAAATAAAAAAATTACCTTTGCACCCTCAAAAAGAGAAAGAAAAAAATAAGTAAACTAAAGAAAAAATGGAAAAGAAGTTTAACACCAAGGGAATTGAATTTGTTCCTAAAAACATTGTTTCGGATGAGACAAAGTTTAAGTTGAACAAATTAATGGCAGAAAAAGCTGAACGTTTAACCAAGCTAGTATGTGATTACAAATCTGGTTCTTTAAGTATTCAATAGAGATTAGCATATGTTAAATTATACACAGCATGACGAGAGCCCTGAAAGCTCTCGTTTTATTATAACTACACCACAAGTAAATACTACAATTCTTGCATTCGAAAGTTTAGATAACGAAAAAATGCATTTTAACAACGACTTCTTACAAGAAAACGTTGTTGAAATGGTTATTGCTAAAGCAAGTAGTATTCCTGAAAACTATTGTAAGGAATTAGCATTAACTATAAAACATATCTTTGATTTTAAATTAGAATCAGAAGATAAAACTATTATTTATATCAGTATTCTTGAAAAATCTTTAAAACATCAATTAATGCAGCGTTTTGTCGAGTCTTATGACAACGCTTATCTTAAATATTTATCTTTTAATGTAGAAGACAATGTTTTCTGCTTTTTTTTTAATGAAAGAAAAATTAGTACTGTAAAAACATGGAATTCACTAGCTAAATTTTTTAAAGACGAATACGCTATCAACTTCGAAACTAAAGATGAATAGACAATACTCATATTTATATCAGTTTAAAATTAAAAACTAAACTAATAAAATCTATTTATCCAATAACATCAAACAGCGCTTTATCCCGTACAACTTCAGGATATTTGTCTTTGTAGTAATTATCAACATCGTCCCGCTCGTGGCCCATAAGTTCCCGGATCACATCGGTTTCAATATTCAGGGTTTTTGCTAAGTTAGCAAAGGTATGGCGAGCCACTTTTATAGCAAGATTACCACCATCAGGCAACACTTCAATCTTATTTTTTGTTTGAACTATCAAAATATCCCTTTGGTAATTCCTGCGAAAAGTAATATAGGATTCATTCTCTTTTTTCCAGGGGAACAACCAATCACCATCATTTGGATATTTTGCCAATAGCGCGCTTGCTTTTGGGTGCACTTTCAAATCAATTCGGGTTCCAGTATTCGTTTTAGTACGTTCAAAAACAATACGCCCTTTACGTATTTGTCTTTTTTTCAGGTAATACAAATCAATCAAATCACAACCACCAAAATAAAACTGCAACAAAAATAGATCTACATATTTCTGCTTTTCATTTTTCAGGTCTAAATTTTCCAATTTTACCAATGTTTCACGATCAAGGTACTTTTTTTGAGAATCAAAGCTTCTGGTTTTCAATCCATCAAAAACGCCATTAAATGGCTTTTGGTCCGCAAACTTGTGCATCAGAATTCCTTTATTATAAATAGAGCGCAAAGTGCGCAAATACAAATGTATCGTAGGTTTCGAATTCCCAATGCTAATATTGTAGTTCTTAAAACGCATTAAAATTTCATAATCCAAATTTTGCAAAGAGACGTTTTTACCAAAATTCCCGAATTGCGCGATCACATTATCATAACACCTAATGTTTCCTAATAATTTATTTTTAGCCTTCAAATCATACTTCCCTACATTTTCAGCCACGCTTTTCATTTCAGCAATCAATTTATTAGCATAATCTAAAAATCCAATTTGCGAAAAATCCATAGCAAACATGTCTTGATATGTTTTTTCAACATCGGTAACACAGCTTAATATCAGTTTTCTAGCTCTAATTTTCAACTCCATTATGATAGGTGCCAAAACATCATAATCAGGATGCTTGCTCGAAATCGTTTTTCCGTCCTGGATAAAATGATTAGCTGCACAAAAAGCAATTGTTTTAGATTTACGTTTATTTTGGTGCGCGATTTCCACCACCAACGGAAACCCTTCAGCTGATTCTTTTCGGGAAGTAATAAGTTTAATTTCTATTTTCATGTTCGTGAATTGTTCGTGAAAATGTCGTAAAATGTTGCTTTTTGTTGTGGTAAATGTAAGAAAATAAGAAATACAAAAATCATTAAACGCAAAAAACCCACTGAATCCAGTGGGTTTTGTTGTGAAGGCAGAAGGATTCGAACCTTCGACCGCCTGCTTAGAAGGCACAAACGAAAACACGTATAACCCAATAAAATAAGAACCTGACAATTTGTAAGGTATTTTTTTGTGTTAATTATTCGTGAATATACGTGAAAAAGCAGTTCATTTATGAACTGCTAAATCGCCGGTAACCACTCCGAAACCAAAAATAAATATAAAACAACCTACATTTTAATAATAATTATCGACTTATTAAAACCTATCATACCGTAAATTTGGTTAAAACAACTTATTTTTAAATGAATAATACAAATCTAAATAAATGACAGCGATCGATATTATTCTTACTGTAGCAGTTTTAGCATTAATTATCAAATTATTATGGAATAAATTTAATGAGCACCCGTCTGATAAATACCATAACGATAGTTGGAAAAATAGAAAAAAATAAAGTGGTCAAATTTGACCACTTTAAAATAATACATATTTTATTGAAAATTATATACAATAAACTTCAAAAATTATATAATGTAAAAAAGTTGTCGAATACGACACTTTTTCTTTTTATCTCTTTACATCAAAAATCGAAATATTATAACCAACCCAAACCGTTTGATTAGTATCAAATGAACCGCTGATAATATTCCCCTTCCGGTTCTGAAACATCAAATTTGCTTTTAATTTGAAAGCATTTAACTGGGCAGTATTTCCAACCTCCATACCACCTAATACCCTAAAAACCGTTTCTTTCACTTTTACCGGAACTTCAATTTTCTTTTCCTTGATGATATAGTTTGGCGTGATCTCTTTTACTTCGCCCTGGACAATTCCATTTATATTTAAAACTAAATTTTCATCTTCAAATTTGGTAGAGAATTTATTAAGTTGCGCCACTTTTGCAAATAAGATTTCTTTTTTTAAAGAATCAGTTTCTTTAGAAAATTCCTGTTTTAGCTTTTCGTTTTCAGCTATCAACTTTTTATCAATGGGATTGTCTTTATAAATAGTCTCTCTTTTTTTAGTATGTTTGATTTTAGAAATAACTGGCTCATGAGCTGGCTTTTTAGCTTTAAACTTTGCTCTTACTTCCGGAACTTTCACTTTTGCAGTTTGTAACGTTGACTTACTACTAGAGCATCCATTGAACCATAATACTGCAAACAACAATACCCAACCAAGATACTTCAAGGCTTCTTTGTAAAAAGGACTAAATAAATTTGTTGACATGATCTATATTTTTACGTAAGTAATTCCGTTGTTTACAATCGTAGTGTTGTTATCTTTTTTCATTTTCAAGACTTTCCAATGAAAGCCAAATGATTTTTGAAAATGTGGAAGGTCCTTAAAAGATTTCCAATCTCCGCCCCATTCATATCCTTTTGATTTGAAGAAATTTGCAATTTCTATCCAGTCGGCTTTTCCATCGTCGTCACCATCTTTTACCATATCCCAACTAACTGTTTCAAAAACCCCGTCGCCGTTCTTGTCATATAGCAAAACAATATCAAAAGCTAATCCGTAATTATGAATTGATTGGCCACCTTTTGCATTGGTGACAATATTGCCTAACGGTTTTTTAGCTGACTTACCATCTGGATTTACTTTTGTACGCCCTAAAGAATAAAGCACATCTTGCTCTTTATCAGTTCGTAAAACATAAGCAAAACGTAGACGGCATCCTTTCCCTAATAAACCATTTGCTTGACCGTAATGCACAGCAAGCTCTTCTCTAATTTTTGGGTGTGACTGGTTTATTCTTTCTAAGGTTATTTTGTCCATGATTAGTTATTATTTCTATTGTTATATTGCATTTTCAACATTTCAATATCACTTTTCATGATCTCAATGTTTTGCCTGTTTAATTCGGCTCTTATCGTTAAAGCTTTTATATCGTTTTGAGTAATAAAACTCGACGCCTTGCTTTCGCTAGATACTTCTCTTTTTTCTGTTTTTAGATCGTCAACGGCCTCAGTTACTCTGTCGACTTTTGCGTTCATTGATAAGAAATAAACAGAGAGCGAAATAATATAAACGGCAAAACTGATAAGGTCTTTTGCTTTAAAATTTAAGTTTTCTAAATCCATAATTATTGTTCTTTTTCTATTCCAAACATTTTACTAATTCCGTAAATCATAACGTCTAATGATTTTACGGCTAACATCAATTCAAACTTTACATTTTCTTCAATTAAGTTTGTTCCTGCTATAAATAGCGTGAAAGCAGTTGTTAATAAAAACACTATTCTAAACATTATTTTTGCCCATCTTGGGGTTTCTAATGCTACGGCTTGTGGTGAAAATTTTGTCATGTTAATTTGGGTTTTTTAATTAGTAAATTCTTACTTCAATATATGCACTGCTTAATATCCCGTCAACTGATTCAAATAAAGATAAACCTGAATTAAATATGCTAGAAGATATAGTTATACTTGTGTTTCCAACACTTATACCATATCTAGTAGGTGGTGTTTGGCCTGATGCTGATCTATCTCCGTTAATTGTAGCATAACCATTACCAGCTACGGTTGCTGAGTAAGTAAGTAAATAACTTCCAGCACTAATTCTAGTTGGTATAATTGTAGCTCCAAGTGTATTTTCTAAAGTTGTAATTGTTGGAGCACCTGTGCTAGATTGATTTATAATAGCCACATAAGATTTATATGGTCTTGATCCATTAGCCAATACATATTCCTTGTTTGCTATTTGTAAACCATTACTCCCTGCGGTAGCTGTTGGCGCGGTTGGTACGCCTGTGAGTGTTGGAGATATTAAATTTCCGTTAATGTTTAAATTTCCGTTTACATTTAAAAATTGGTTTATTGGATTTGCATCAAATTGACCGTAAATTAATGATTTTACCCTTGCATCTGCTTCATTTACTCTTTTATCATTGTCTATAAACAATTTATTACTCCCTGTTTCAAAATAACCAGCCTCTTTTCCTAAATTAACATTCCCGCTACCTACTTGATTATATCCCGCGTAAGCCCCTACGCTCGTATTATTACTTCCAGATAAATTAACCGCCCCCGCCCAAGCGCCTAAATAAGTATTATAATCTGTCGGTACTGAATTACTTAATGTAAACCCAGCCCCGTAGCCTAAAATTGCTAAACGATTGTGGTTTGCAGCGATTGCGGGCGTAACTCCTAATACTATAGAATTTGCACCTTCGCTATCTTTAAAATTAGAACCCGATAATTTACCCCCCGCCTTAATTTCGCCTCCTGTTTCCCATTTACCTTGGTGATATGAAGCTGTCGCACCCGCTGAATAAATAGCAAAATTTGATATACTACCTTTAGTTAAATTTTCAATATATAGCCCTATATTATTACGAACTTCGCCCGTACCTATAGCGTCTGAAACGTTGTACCCTATATTTTCCAAAATAGCACCAGTTCCGTTGTTTGTTGTTTGCGAAGTGTGAGATCTTACTACGCCTATACTACCGCTACCATTAAAAGTAAGTCTAGCTTGAAAGCCGTGTAAATGTCCGTAATTTGATGCGCCTATATAATTTGGTATAGCATCAAAAGAAGCATAAGAAAGTAAGCCCGTACCACTACCGTTATAGATACTTTCATCTCTAATAGCGTGAAAGCCAGTAGTGCCACCGTTGCCAGATAAAACTCTATTAATCAACAAAGAGGAATCATCTGTTGAAAAAGTACCATTACCTAACTTTAATCGCCCTGTTTTTGTTTGATCCCCCGTTGTTTTAATAACCTCCGCATTAACCGCGTCTACTGTTGGGAACTTAACTCCCGCGCCATCAACAACTAAACTATTTTGCTTGTTTGCCGTGTTTTCTTTTCCCGATACGTCTGCGGTTATTGTAGTGTAAACGGTTCCGTTCCAACGATACAATAGGTTATTGTCTTTAATCAAATATAATTTACCTACTACGCCCGTAACTGGTAAATTTACCGCGCTTGCAAATTCTAGGTACTCGATAAGGTCTGCTTTGTTTATTTTATTTACAAAACCATCTGTTTCTTGTGCGTTAATAAATGGAGCCGAAGTACTGATGACATTGTTCGTGATTTTCACTCGTGTAGGAGCAATAGCTTGTCCGTACGAAATGGAACTAATAAGTAGTAGTAAAAAAAGTATTTTTTTCATGATTAATTATTCTATAATTATTGTTATTAATGGTTTGAAATTATCTGAATTATTCAATGCTCCACCCAACCACTTAGCTTCTGGATATCGTAATGTTCCATCGTTTGACCATCCGCAAAATATGTCGTTTATTTCGTTGCTGGCTAGGTTAATGTTTCCAAATCCTTTTTGGATGAATTTGAATATGTTGTGGGAATGTTTATAGTTATCGGATTTAGTTATTTCAATAACGCCATCAGTAACAAGAATCAAAGTAGCCTGAATTGTATCGTTTAGCATTGTAGGCGCTACAGGATTAGAAATGCTTTCAATTCCCGCAATGCGAGTAAATGTATTTGACGTGTTTACAACAATCAAATCAATGCGTTGCTTTCCTGCGGTGGAAAAAGGAATTATAATTGAAACCGCAAAAGGATTTATATACAAAACTCCATTTATAAGCCATTGCCAACCCGTAATCATTGTTAAGGTTTGATCAACCAATGACAGTCCTGTTTGTAAAACTACTTTATTAACATTATCGATTTTAGCTTCGAGATAATCGAAATTGGCGTTAATCATTTGGCCCGCACTTTTTGCGCCAGTACCCGTTTTATCTCCGGTTGTTGTTCCTAAAAAAAGCTTTTGTAATGCCATTATTCGTTCGGGTTTTCGTCAAACGTTCTATCTTCTTGATCAAACGTAATTTCGTTAGTACTAAAATCAAAAGGAATTTTAGGCTCCTTAATATCTCTTTCTGTTATGGATGGAAACTTACTGTTTCCTAAGCCTATTCTTTTTATGTCTTGCTCCATCTTACCCTCTTACAGCCGCTCGAATTTCTATTCTTACAGGCAAATTTATTACTGTTCCTTGACCATTTATAAATGTCGCGATGTCAAATTTCACGCTTGAATTAATACCAGCAAACGAAGCTGTTTCGCCACTTAAAGAGCCTGCAGTAGCGCTTACCTCTATTGTAAAATATATTTCATCAGTAGCGATATAATTCAGTGTCACTGGCACGGAAAAAGCTCCAAAATGCACATATTCCTCGAGCACCACCCCGTTTTTTTCAATAAGCAAATAACCGTAAACACTCCAGCGGCTTACTTCTACTAATGTTTTGTAAATACCTTGCAGGTTCAGCACAAAACCCGCAGGAATGTTCGGATTAATTACAAGCTTATATCGTGCTTGCACAGCATGATTCTCAAGCGTTTCAATCTCGTTGTAATACAGCTGTTCAAAAATGATTTGATAGTCTTTTTTTCGAATTACATTTACTGTATCTAATGCCGTAGCACCACTATTATCCGTTACCTGAATTTGATAGGTATAATAATCACCAGTTAAATTGGTTAAATCAGTATTCAAGGCAAAAGGCGTAGTAATTACATCCCCAAAAGGCCCGCTTGTTTTAGTCCATTGCTGACTAGCAATAAACCCATCAGGATCATAAGCCGTTGCCATGAGAGGAGCTGTAGTTTGCAAATCGGTTAAATAAATATCATCAACAGCTAATACAATTGGCGGCACATTATCATCACCTGGAACGGTAGCTGTAGCATCTTTATAAATCGAGCGCCCTACTGTAATAGTAGTTTTATTTTGGTCAAGATTCCAACTGCAATTAAGCAGGTAAAAATCTTTAGGGTACACATATTTAAACAAAACAACATCGTTAAACTTTACGGCATTCAAAGCCACACAATCGATTTTTTCGTGTGCTGCATTAAACATTCTTCGGTAAATATTAGATACTGTTTTAGCGTACGATGTGTTTTCTATTTGATAAATAGCATCAGTCCATTGTTGCCAGGTTGTTCTATTATCAAGTAAATCGTTAACAGCATATTTATGTAATACAAAAAAACCTGAAGTATATGCTATTTCTGTTTCAACAACCATTTGCTCGCCATCATTAAAATTGTAAAAAACATCTATAACAGGAATCAAAACACCTTCTTTAAAAACTTGAAAACGGTTTTCATCAATTAAATTCGCATCTTGCAAACTCACCACACTATAAAACTTTCCATTATTTGCAAAGCCATATAAAATAGGCGCTTGAATAGCGTTAAAAAAAGTAGTTTGTTCTTTAAGCTTTTTTAATCGAAACCCTTTTGAGGTTCCTGATTTGTCATCACCATAAGTCAATTCTAATTCTTTATCAACAGTAAAATCGCCGCTAATTAAATCTTTAATAATTTCCTCTTCTTTAAACCCTATTACCGATACTGATGCGGATCGCAACTCGATAGCCATAATTTTATTTGTAATAAACGATCCAAAAGGCGCATAAATTCGAATATCAAGCAAAGAATCAGCCGTAACAATATGTTGAAATTCTTTTTTTAAAGTACCGCTATTTTCAAAAAACATATTTTCATTATCCGAAACGTTTTCTTTAAAATTGGTAAAAACAACCACGTTATTCAGTACAATTTCGTACTTAAAAGGATTTTTCCACAACTCATAATCAATCACATCAGAAACTACCGAAACGAATTTTACAATACTAAACTCGAGATTAAACGTGATTTTTTGCGCCTTTACAAAGTATATTTTTTCTTTTAAGGAAACCCAACGCATATTGTCCTGAGCATAAGAAACAGATCCTAATCCTGTAAAATAACCTTCATTATAGATACGCGTATAATAATCAGGCTTATCACAAATTGCATACAAGCCACCGTGACCCACCCACTCCGAGTTGTAAATAGTGCCCTTGACACCTGTAACTATTGCCCAACCATCATTTTTTTCTTTACTTGCGGTTTTAGGTATCGAAGGCTCTATTTTTGGATGTGTAATTGTGATTTCGTTGTAAGGAGGTATAATAGTAACAGTTGGCGTTACTAATGCTGTGATTTGCTTTAATAAACGATTATAAACAACGTTCCCTGATAGCGTTCCCGTAACATCATACACTTTATAGGTTACTTTACGTAAATGGCGGGTATTTACCCCTTCAATATACCAGCGGTTGTCTGCTTGGTAAGCAACAGACAGCGTATCTTTTAATAACGTTTCAAGGATCTTGTAAGCATCTTGCTTTTTTTCTTTGTTCAAAAAATCGGCCGTATCAACATAAATGGTATTCCAATCTTTATTTGTAAAATTTTCAATGGCCGGATTAAAATACAAATCCAGCTCAATCCCTGTTAATTTCAAACATTGACAAAAAATATCAATTAAGGATTTTTCACGGGAATAATACTCTTCCGGAAGGTATTTCCCTTTCAATCGACCTAAACCATCAGTAGCCGTAAACGAAACAAAAAAACATGCGTTTTTGTATGGTTCACTGTATAAATCGGGTAAAATATAACCTTGCCAAATAATACTGTCATCCACATCATTTTTAACTAAAACCTTATAACGATGTTCATCTCCTGTAAAGAATTCGATAAAAGCCGCATCTTTAGCAGTTTTAGTCAACATATCAAAGTTAAATTCACTGCTTATAATAGCCATTTCATCCTTAGAGTCACCACCGTTCCACTTCAAGACAATTCCAGACGCAGAGGCATCCTCTAGGACTAATTTAGTCAAAGGACTTGTAGTGTCTATTATGTCGATATAATACGAAGCCATTATCCTATGCGGTTTTTACGTGCCTGAGCGCGCTCAAACATGATTAAGAAATCAGAACCTACCAGCTTAATACTTGGAACAATACTTACATCGCCACCACCTGTATTCATGGCCGCCCAAATGTTCTTTTGTTGTTTGTCATTAGCAATCATTTCACCGCTATTTACACGAGCAAGGATTTTATCTCCATACATTGAAGAACCGGAAACAATACCACCCGTTTCAAATTTAGGAATCGCAGCAAAAGCAGCTAAAACCCCACCAATAGCGGTAGCTATAAACGCAGGTGTGGTAAATATAGCTCCAGGTCCTGTAGCCGCACCAGAAGCAGTTGCACCCGCAATAGAATTACTCATAGCCAATGCCTGATTAACTACTATTTGCTTTACAACCATTTGAATTAAATCAACTAATGTTTTAAGCATTGTAGAAGCAAAACCCGCAAGTCCAGTTGAAGCCAAACCTAAACTAGCAATCATACTATCGCCCAAAGCACTAAATGAACTTCCTACTGATTCAGAAAGCAATTGCCCTGTAGTCATAATTCTTTCTTGATCAGCAACCATAGAAGCAGATGCACCACCGACAGCTGCCGCTAAACGAAGCATCATTTCTTCAGTAGTTTCAGTGGTTGTAATCAAAGAAGTCGGATCAAAATTTAAAGCCTTAGCAAATTCAACATTTGCAATCTTTTCATTTGCTAGCTTTACCTGTTCGGCAGTAGTGGCAAACTGATCTCTAAACTCAATTAGTTTTGCAATTTCACGATCATAGGATTCAATACTTCCTGCCGACACTGCAACTGGTAAAGTACTATTAAGAGCGGTTAAATTAGAAGGTGCTTTTACTGCTTTTTCTTTTTTTACTTTTGCTTCACGAACAACATCCGGTGTTACCGTATTTCCGTTTAGTAAGTCTAAATTTTGCTTGTTTTTATTGTAGATTTCCGTAAGCAATTTAGCTTCCGAATCGTATTTTGCATTTTTACGGTCCAACGCTTCATTTGCAAATTGCATCAAACGGTTGTTTTCTTCATAGAATGCTTTTTCAGCTTCCCAACCTTGCCCAATAGCGTTTTCACGTTTTGCATTATAATCTGCTAATGCTTTTTCACGCTCAAAACCCGCCTTAATTTTATCAGATTGGTTTTGCTCTAATAATCGAGAAGCTGCACGAGCCGTTGCACCTGAAATAAGTGCTGCATTGTATTTTTCAATAGCCACACGAGCTTTATCCGTACCTATATTTTCAAGAGTAAGATTCCCCAGGTACTCAGGTGATATCTTATTAATAGCCTGAATTGCTTTCAGTCTATTGGCTTTTGTTTCATTTTCATTTCGAGCCGTAATCAATAAGTTTTCCAGTTCAGCCTTTTGATCTACAATAGAAGCAGTTGCTTCGTCTGTAACTTTCTGGATTAACTTTTGATTATCCGTAAGTGTAACCACCGCTTTTGCAGTATCAGCAAAAGCATTTTTCGCAATCAATAAAGCACCAGTCAATAAAACCAATCCCGCCAAAATAGGAACTATTGCACCAGATATAACTGCAAATCCAGCTACAACAAAAGGAATGATAGAAAGTATTGCACCAATTCCTAACAACAACGGACCAATGACAGCCACTAATCCTGCAATAACCACGATAGTTGTTTTAGTACTTTCAGAAAGCTTCGAAAATGCTTTTATTTTTTCATTAACCGCAGTAATTACCTGAGTAAACAAAGGCAAAATAACCGCTCCAAGTTGCTGTCCTATTTGCTTTAAGGATTCAGTGAATATTCTTGTTTGATTCGCTGCACCGCCTTGTGTACGCTCAAAATCGCCCTGTGCATTTTTAGTAACTGATAAAATATAATTGTACCGCAATTGTACTTTTTCAGCTTGCGACATTTGCTCGTAATTCTTTTTGATACCAGAATTCAAAGCAAATTGCTTTAAATTAACTTCAGTCATTACAATACCAAGCTTTTTCAAACTTTCTGTTTCTCCTGTAAAAATTGCTGATATTGCAGTATTTGCAATGTCAATAGAGATGTTTTTGAACGATGCTAAATCCCCAGCTAAACCTACTAAAGAAGTAGACATTTTAGCTGCTTGACCCGTAGTCAATCCCATACTGGTACCCATATCGCCATAAGCAGCAGCCATATCTAAAGCGGTGCCTTCAGCAATACCAAAATTTTCTAAAGAGCTTTTTGAAAATTCTTTTACCTGAGTAGAATTAGATTTAAAAGCGACATCTACTTTATTTAACGACTCCTGATAATCACTGGCAAACTTCACGGCTGCCGCTCCTGCTGCTAATATTGGCAACGTCACAAAAGCGGACATAGAACGTCCAACTGCTTGAAACTTTTGCCCTACTTTATCAATAGTTCTCAACGAATTTTGCATCTCCGAGGAAAACTCCCGAAGGTCAACTGCAAATCGAATGTTGATACTCGCTAATGATGCCATGTGACTACTTTTAATTAAGGGTTAAAAGTAGTTTTAGGGTGTGTTTTAAAAGGTTGAATAATTCAACTTTGTTACATAAAACAAAAAACCCAAATATCTCTATTTGGGTTTTACATCTAAAAAAAAATAAAAAATAAAAAATAAAAAAGTATTATTCTGCTTTCGCATTATCTTGTTTCTCCCAAAAAGTATTCATGCGTTCAAGGTCTTCAAATATTGTTTCTTGTTTTGTAGCAGCTATTTTTTGTAACTGTTTTTTTTCCCATTCAAAGGTAAGCACATCATGTTTTTCGATCCCTTTTTCTAAATAACGACGCATTACAGCATACATAATTTCACGAGTCATTATCCAGCGTTCTTTCGAGAAAGCATCTTCTTTTTTTCGTTGGCCGTTTACGGCATTAAAAAAAGAACGCGGTGTAAGCGCATACATCTCTTTGAATGTCATTCGCAGTTCGCCTAATCCTATTTGTTCTAGTTTGTCCCAGGTTAAAGGCAATGGTGGTTCGTCACTTTCGTGACCTTCTACTTTCCCTCGTCAGCAGGTTCTTTAGTTGGCATCGAATTGACCAATGCGTTTTTAAAGTTATCTAGCGCTTTTGAATCTTTAAAAAACTCATCGATAATATCAAATTCAAATAGGTTTACATCGTTCCCGCCACACTCGATCGCCGAGACTAAAATCACTTCTAAAACATCAATTTGCTCAAATGTCAGTTTTCCGTCAGCCGAATCTAAAACAGCAATTTTTTGCACGACTTCATCAATGCCTGGTAATTGCCATTTGCGACCCAAAATTCTAAAAAGTTTCAAGCCGAATTTCAGCTTGAAACTTTTACTTCCTAATTGTAAAACGATTTCGTCCATTATACAACTAAACTTGTTACAAAGTCACCATTTCCTTTGAAAGAGCAATCCCCAGTTGCTACTCCATTAGTTCCTGACGACATGTTCATTCCTTCAATGAAGGTTTGTCCTGTGATTATTACATCACCAACTATCTTAGTCGAAAACTGCACTTCAACTTCAGTACCATTTTGAAAAATATCAATAACTTCTTTTGTTCCCATTTGAGTAGTTGAAGCAGCAGGCTTATTCGCTACTAAAAAGTTTGTAGAAACGCCCCAAGTATAATTTCCTGGTGTTACTTGCTCCCCGTTCGTATCTTTGGAAGCGATGCTTTCCATGTTACGTGAAGTGGTGAATGTGCATTCTGTAGCGTGGAAGATTGTTTTTCCAGCTACTCTAATTCTTAAATTTTTTCCAGCATAAGTATTTCCTGCCATAATTTCTATATTTTATTAAAATTAATAATTCCCACAAAAGACTGATCTACTTCTACAAATTCAATTTCGGAGTTTAACCAATCGTATTTTTCTTTGATAATAGGTTTCATTTGGTCCAAAAAAGCCACACATTTACGATAGCTGTTTTGTTCGAAATAAAACAATAATGTCACACTATACGCGTCACCGTCTAAACTTTGCCCAGACTGCTCCCGAATTACATAATTAGCAAAAGGATAGGTTTCATCAGCCGAAGAAACTACAGGCGATAAACGATCCGCCATTACGGTTGTAAAAACCGTTTGACTTAATAAAAAGTCCGTGATTTCGTCTGATAGTTCTAACATTAGTTGCTTAGTTTATTAATCCTTCTTTGAATAAATTTTGCCATTTTATCCTGAGCGTCAGCCGTAACAGTGTTTTTTGTTTGTTCGTATGCAATATCCATAAACGGAATTGCTCGCACACGCCCAACCGTATTTCCTTTGCGTTTATTAGTAACACGGGCCAACACGCTTTTTTTACGTCCGTTTCGAAGCGTTCTACGGATATTCTCCGTATTACGATAAATAGCGTGCCCACCGTGTACCATGTGACCGTACCAACCATCGTTCCCGTTTTTTGCTCTAGGACCTGCTAAAATCATTGGATTACTCGATTTAGACGTAATTAACCCAAGCGATTTTTTAAGGTTTCCAGATTCAATTTTCTTGCCCCGTGCAATATGTGATTTACTACTTATTGGAACCGCATTTCGTGCCGCTACAAGCGAAGGACGTGCTACTTGACGTAGAATAAGAAGGACTTCTTTTTTCTTGTCTTTATCGTTTGCCAGTTCCCTAATCTTCTCTTTAAGTTCAGGAAAACCAGTTACTGTGATTCCTAAATTACTCATAGTTTTTCACGATTAATTGCAGGTGCGCCTTACGTCCAATTTCGATGACATTAACTACGTCATATAACTTTCCTTCATACAACAATCCCAATTGGTTTTTTAGATTATTCACAATTTGATTGTATCGAATTGTGAATTTCTTATTCACCAAATACCGTATTTTTCCCTCGACATCTTCACTTCCTGAAACATCCATCATGTGTGCCCACGGTTCCGCAATTACTTCCTGAGTAACTTCTTTTTCATTAGTAGAGTTACGTGTTGCCACAAACTTTACTATCTGAATTTTACGGTCCATTTGGCCTATGAAAGGTGCTTTTTCCATAATTAATATTTTCGGTACTTTCTCAGTAAATTATTGGATGCAGGATTATTCCCTTGCTCACGATCTTCACGGCGTTCGTAAAAATCCGAAAGCTTTAAGTTGATGGCTTGCAAAATAGGTTTAGGACATTGCGCTAATGCAAAACCTTGCTCAACTGTTACGATTACAGCATCATCCCTTTTATCCGTTTCCGGTAACGACAAGAACTTAATATCAAAACATTCCACGATATTAGAATTGCGCAATTTATACTGATCAACTGCTAAAATCGTAAGCGCTGTTGCTCCAGGTGCGTAATACTCAACTTTAGTGATGACATCATTTTCATAATTACGTTCGAAGATTATATTTTCTGGAAAAGCACGTAATTCCATTATGAAATTACGTTTCCCAATCCCACGATTTATATAATCCTCACAAGCTACTTGCGCAGCATCGATGTAAGACGTTATCAAATCATCTTCGTCTGTATTGTCAGCGTCGAGACGAAGTTGTTTCTTCGCTTTTTCCAAAGAAAGAATCGGAGCTTCGGCCGTTACGGATGTATAAAAATGAGTCATCATACCTTAGTTTTTTTACTGTTACTTACTCTTGAGTTTCTTCTTCGTCAGTTCCTTCTTCGTCAATCCCTTCTTCTTCAGTGAGAACTTCGCCTTTTGAAGCTACATACAATTTAGCGTAACCAGCTTCAATAAGTTCGTCAGCTTGTTTCTTTTCAATAGAAACGCTCTGACCTTCGCTTTGCGGTAATCCAAATGCCAACAAAGGCAATAAGGCTACAATCTTTATTTTTTTTGCCATTTTTTTAAACTATTAAATAGAAAAGAGCCGAAACTCTTTTCTATATATTAAACTGCTTATGCAGTCATAAAATTATTTTTTGCAAATGCTGCTGGATGTGCGATTTGAACATCAGCTTCCATATTGATGATTAAATTTACAGACGCTTTAGAAGCTGCTTCTGTAGATACTGCATCAACAATGATTTCTATTCCACCCCAAACACCAACATAAAGCTGAGAGAAGTCACCGTAAATCAACGGATACGTATCTGGCGTTCCTGCAATTTTCTTCACTAATGAAGTTGAAACTGTTGGCATACCATCTATTAACCCATTTTGGCAAATTGCACCACCCATATCAGTCCCTTTTGAAATAGTTTTCATTTTGGCACGTAATTTAGGATTACACAAGTAACCTAAAGAGATTTCAGTTGCATCAGCATCTTCCACCAATCCTTGCAATTCTACCACATTTGCATAAGTAGGAGCACCAGCTGCAACTTGATTTACAGAAGCCGTAACACCCACTTTATTTAAAATACCAACTGGCTGATTGTTTGCTGCTAAACCTTGAATAG
>Ga0326734_1000081_pt1 | contig 32723 bp, 21 predicted proteins | sample 15_GP2_1315_FD_207944 | JGI IMG/M metagenome (GOLD analysis project Ga0326734, IMG submission 207944) | Glacier ice microbial communities from Ngari, Tibet, China - 15_GP2_131.5 | ecosystem: Environmental > Aquatic > Freshwater > Ice > Glacier | place: China: Ngari, Tibet | collected 2018-07-18 | reverse complement strand
GTTGATTATTGCCGTGCAGTAGCCACGCGCGGCAAGCTTGCTTGGCACTGCGCAAGGCAGGGTCAATCAGTGCAAACTGCTGGCGCTCTGGGGTGTCCAACAACGCGTTGACATGCCAAATCTGAGCTGAAGGAGTGCGCCATGCGTTTGCTTGCCGGGGTAGTGGTGTCGCTTGCCCTGTTTTTCGATGCGGCCCGCGCAGCGCCGCCGCCGCCGGCCAATCACCCCATCATCGGCGTTTGGCGGCTCGCCGTGGGCAACAGCCGCTGCGCGGAAACTTACCGTTTCCGTGGCGACGGCACCAGCCTCGTCACCAGTGCGCACGAGGTGTCGGAAAGCGAATTTGCCATTCCCTTCACCCCCAGCGCGAAGGGTTTTTACAAGCTTGAAGACAAAATCACCAGGGACAATGGCAAACAGGATTGTTCCGGCGAGGTAATGGCCGTGGGCACAAAAGCGACCAATTTCCTGCGCTTTCATCCGTCAGGCGACATCTTCCTGATGTGCGCGACCGAATCCATGGAAGCGTGCATCGGGCCGTTCGAGCGGGTGCGCGGGGAGGCGATCTGAGGCCGGTTGCGCGTCCAGGACGAATCAAGCACCGCGCGCCGTTTTTCGCTTACAGTGTGAGCAGGTGACACGCAGCTTGTACCCAGGTTCGACATAATTCATCAACCATCCTTGACCAAACCGCCGGAGTACCGATGCCTTTCAAACCATTGTCTTTTCTGCGCCGCGGCGCCGGCATGTTCTGGCGCGCCCTTGACGCCACCCGCCGCACGCTGCTCAACCTGCTGTTCCTCGCGTTCCTGATCTTCCTGTTGTGGGCGATCTTCGGTGGCGGCATCAAGCCGCTGGGGCCGAAAACCGCGCTGGTGCTCGACCTGAAGGGCGCGCTCGTCGAACAGTCGACCGGCACCGTGCGCGACGCGCTGATGGCCAACGTCAGCGGCGACGTCAAGCGCACGGTGCAGCTGCGCGACGTCCTCACCGCGCTTGACGCCGCCGCCGCCGACACCAGCATCGGCAGCGTGGTGCTGCTGCTCGAAGACATGGACGGCGCCGGCATGGCGATGCTCAATGAAGTCGGCCTCGCGGTCGACCGGGTCAAGGCGGCCGGCAAACCCGTCATCGTCTGGGGCGACAGCTACGACCAGCGCCAGTACCTGCTGGCCTCGCACGCCAGCGAAATCTACATGCACCCGATGGGCATGGTCAACATCAAGGGCTTCGGGCGCCACCGCAATTACTACCGCGACGCGCTCGACAAGATCGGCGTCACCGTCAACCTGATGAAGGTCGGCACCTACAAGAGCTTCGCCGAGCCGTTCATCGGCAACGGCCCGTCGCAGGCGTCGACCGAGGCCGAGTCCTTCCTCTACAACGCGCTGTGGGGCACCTACACGGCCGAAGTGGAAAAGAATCGCAAGCTGCCCGCTGGCGCCGTGATGGCGATAATCGACGACCTGCCGAAGCGGATGGAAGCGGTTGGCGGCGACAGCGGCAAGCTGGCGCTGTCGGCCAGGCTGGTCGACGGCCTCAAAACGCGCGACGAACTGCGCGCGATGATGATCGCGCGCGGCGCGCCCGACGTCGAAGCGAAGTCGTTTCGCCAGATCGGCTTCGGCGACTACCTCGCCCGCCACCGGCCGACGGTGTTCGGCGACGCCGTCGGCGTGATCGTCGCCTCGGGCGACATCACCGACGGCATCGCCGGCCCCGGCTCGATCGGCGGCAAGTCCACTTCCAACATGATCCGCCGCGCCCGCGAGGACGAGCAGATCAAGGCCATCGTGCTGCGCGTCGATTCGCCCGGCGGCAGCGCGTTCGGCTCGGAGCTGATCCGGCGCGAACTCGAACTGACGCGCGCCGCCGGCAAGCCGGTGGTGGTCTCGATGGGCAACGTCGCCGCGTCCGGCGGCTACTGGATCTCGATGGCGGCCGACGAAGTGATCGCCGATCCGTCAACGATCACCGGTTCCATCGGCGTGTTCGCCATCCTGCCGACGGCCGACAAGGTCGTCGACAAGCTGGGCATCCACACCGCCGGCGTGACCACCACCTGGCTGGCCGACGCCTACAATCCGCTGCGTCCGCTCGACCCGCGCTTCGGCCAGCTGGTTCAAAGCAGCATCAACCACATCTACAGCGAGTTCACCACCAAGGCGGCGGCAGCGCGCAAGACCACGCAAGCGAAGATCGACGCCGTCGGCCAGGGCCGCGTCTGGACCGGCGCCCAGGCCAAGGAACGCGGCCTGGTCGACCGTCTGGGCTCCTACCGCGATGCGCTCGCTTCGGCCGCCAGCCGCGCCAAACTGCCGGCCGGCTACCGCGTCGCCTATATCGAACGCGACAATTCGCGCGTCGAACAACTGCTCGGCATGCTGGGCATGTCGGCTTCCCAGGCATTCACGCTGCAGGTCAAGCTGGGCCTGATGCCGTCCGGCCTGCCGGCGGCCGCGCTCGCTGACGTCACCCGCGAACTGGGCTGGCTGGCGGAGCTGAGCGACGGGCGCAAGCCGTACGCGGCGGTCACCCACTGCATGTGCTCGATGCCGTAGCGGTGCGAAAATCGGGCCGCAAGGCCTGTTGATGAAGTGCGCCGGCGACCAGTATCCCCTGGCTTGTCGAACGCACATATTGTTGCTGTAAAACAGCATTTAATGGGGTCTGCATCGAGGTTATTTGCGCAAGGTAATATTTGCTGCCAATATGAACGGCTTGCTGCCGCCGGCGGCGTCGCTGTCGGGTACCAGGCTTGCCGAAGAGCCAATGCTGCCACAATTATTTTCTGCGCCCACCGAGATGTCGTTGTTGACCTACGGACACTATGATCCGTTGCTGGTGATCTTGTCGGTGCTGATGGCAATTTTTTCTTCGTGGATGGGGCTGCAGATTGCCGGCCAGGCCAGTGTCAACCGGGCCCAGCGCTCCATCGTCCTGACAACGGGCAGCCTCGCTCTCGGCAGCGGCGTCTGGGCCATGCATTTCATCGGCATGCTTGCCTTCGACCTGTGTACCCGCGTCGATTACGATCCGGTCACGACCATCGTGTCGCTGCTGCCCAGCATCGGCGCCTCGTTTGTCGCGCTGTCGCTGATCGGCCGCAAACGCCTTGGCGGCTGGGCGCTGCTGGGCGGCGGCGTGCTGGTCGGCGCCGGTATCGGCGCGATGCACTATACCGGCATGGCCAGCATGCAGATGAGCCTGTTGCTGCGTTATGACCCGTGGATGTTTGCCCTGTCGATCGCGGTCGCCGTGGTACTGTCCACGCTGGCACTGTGGGTGCGTTTCGGCCTGCGCAGTTTCAGCGCCGGACTGAACGAATCGCGCCTGCTGCTTGTCAGTGCGACCGTGATGGGAATGGCAATCGCCGGCATGCACTACACCGGCCTGGCGGCAGCGCGATTCGTCGGCCAGGTGGCGCCAGGCGCCCCTGGTTCGTCCAACAGTTCGTTCGTCGCGCTGGCGATTGCACTCATCACGGTGGCGCTGACGATCTGCGTGATGGCGGCCAACGGCCTGCTGCGCTATCGCCAGGTGTTTTGCGAACTGAGCCGGAGCGAGGCATGGATGCGCGCGCTGCTCACCACCACCGTCGACGGCGTCATCACAATCGACACCGATGGCGTCATCTTCGAGTTCAACAATGCCGCCGAGCGGATCTTCGGCTGGCGCCGCGGCGACATCGTCGGCCGCAATATTGCCCTGTTGATCGCCGAGCATGGCCGCGGGGACCAGGACGGCCTGCTGCATTTCTTGCGCACCAAAGAGCAGGCGGTGGCGCGCGAGGAAGACGAAGTGATCGGCCGGCGCAAGGACGGCAGCGAGGTGCCGATCCGGCGCGCGCTTGGCCGCGCGCAGACGGCGGGGCAGGACCTGTTCGTCTGCTTCATCACCGACATCAGCGAGCGCCGCGCGATGGAGCAGGCGCTGCGCGCCAGCGAACAGCAGTTCCGTTCCCTGATCGGCAACATCCCCGGCATTTCCTACCGCAGCCTGGTCGACGGCGCGCAGGCGATGGTGTTCATCAGCGACGCCGTCGAAAGGGTGACCGGTTATCCGGCTCTCGACTTCGTCGGCACGCCGCCACACCGCCGCTTCGGTGCGCTGCTGCACGAAGCCGACCGCGACCGGGTCGCTGCGACCGTCGCGACGGCGCTGCGCGAACAGCGGCCCTATCTGGTCGAATACCGCCTGCTGCACGCCGACGGCAGCATTCGCTGGCTGTGGGAGAACGGCACCGGGGTGGCCAACGACGCCGGCCAGCAGCATTGGCTCGACGGCGTCATCCTCGACATCACCGAGCGCCGCGCGATGGAGGAAGCGCTGCGCCTGGCGGCCGAGGCGAAGCAGGCGGCCGCCGCGCGCGCCAGCTTCATCGCCAACATGAGCCATGAAATCCGCACGCCGATGAATGCGATCCTCGGTTTTACCGACGTGCTGCTCGATGGCAGCCTCAGTCCCGAGCAGCGGCGCCATCTCGACACGGTGCGTAGCGCCGGCCGCTCGCTGCTGCGTCTGCTCAACGAAGTGCTCGACACGGCCAAGCTCGAAAAAGGCGCGGTCGAACTCGAACTGACCGACTTCGACCTGCTTGGCGTGATCGACGAGCTGGCCTCGACGCTGGGCGCCAACGCCCGCGCCAAGGGCTTGCATGTCAATATCGACTATGATCCGAGCCTGCCGACCTGCCTGCACGGCGACGAGCTGCGGATTCGCCAGGTGCTCACCAACCTGCTCGATAATGCGATCAAGTTTACCGCCGCGGGCAGCGTGACGCTGCGGGCCGAGTTGCAGGGCGACGCGCTGCGTTTCCTGGTGCGCGACACCGGCATCGGCATTGCCGCCGACCGGCTGGCGGCGATCTTCGAGCCGTTCACCCAGGCCGATCCCTCGATGACGCGGCGCTACGGCGGCACTGGCCTTGGCACCACCATCAGCAAGCAGATCGTCGAACTGATGGGCGGGCGCATCTGGGTCGAAAGCACCGTTGGCGAGGGCAGCTGCTTTTACGTGACGCTGCCCCTGGTACCGGCCCGCTTCGCGCCGCGACTAACGCACGCGCCCGCCGCTGCAGTGCTGCCGCCGTTGCGGGTGCTGATCACCGACGACGTGCCGCAGAACCTGGAACTGCTCGAGCTGCTGCTGAACGGCCGCGGCCACACCACCACCAGCGCGGCCAATGGCAGCGCCGCCGTCGAGCTGGCAGCCAGCATGGCCTTCGACGTCATTCTCATGGATGTGCAGATGCCGGTGCTGGACGGACTGGAGGCGACGCGCCGGATTCGCGCTGGCGCGCTGCTGGCCGGCCGGCCGCGGGTGCCGGTGGTGGCGATGACGGCCAGCGTGCTCGACGCGCACCGGCGCGCCAGCACGCACGCCGGCATGGATGGTTTCGTGTCCAAGCCGGTCGACTGGTTCACGCTGTCGCATGAAATCGCCCGCGTGCTGGGCCTGGGCGAAACGGCCGGACAGGACCGCCCGTCGCAGCCGGTGCGCCAGGTCCCCGACTGCCATGCCGCACCGAGCCGCCGGGACGTCGATTCGCTGCGCGTCGCGCGCCGCGGCGCCGCGCTGCTGGCGTCGCTGCGCCGCGGCGCCCTCGACGACGCGGCGCTGGCCGAGTTGTGCGCCGCCCTGGCGACCCATCGCGCCGCTGCACTGCTGGCGCCGGTCCACGCAGCGCTGGCCGATTTTGACCTGACGCTGGCGCAACGGCATCTCGATGCCGTGCTCGCCATGGTCGGCGCCGACTCCTCCCGCGAGCCAACCCGGGAATCAACTCAGAAGTCCATTCAATGAGTGCATTGCATGACAAGCCGCTGATCCTGGTGGTGGACGACGAAGCGGGCAACCTGCAGTTGCTGCGCCAGGTGCTGCAAGCCGAGTACCAGCTGTTGTTTGCCAAGGACGGCAGGCGCGCGCTCGAACTGGCGCAGCAGGAACGCCCCGATTTGATCCTGCTCGATGTGATGATGCCGGACATGAGCGGCTTCGAAGTGTGCGCCGCGCTCAAGGCGCAGCCGGCGACGGCCGCCATCCCGGTGATTTTCGTCACCGGGATGGCGGACTGCGACGACGAAGTCAAGGGCTTTGCGGTCGGCGCGGTCGACTACATCGCCAAGCCGATCAGCGCGGCGATCGTGCGTGCGCGCGTGCGCATTCACCTGTCGCTGGTGCGCATGGAGGAGTTGCGCGCCTCGCGCCTGGAGATCGTCCAGCGGCTGGGCCTCGCCGCCGAATACAAGGATAACGAAACCGGCATGCACGTGATCCGGATGAGCCATTTTGCCAGGCTGCTCGGGGTCGCCGCAGGCATGTCCGAGCGCGAAGCGGAAGACCTGCTGCACGCCGCGCCAATGCACGACGTCGGCAAGATCGGCATTCCCGACAGCATCATGCAAAAAACCGGTCCGCTCGATTCGCACGAATGGGCCATCATGCAAACCCACGCGGCAATCGGCGCCAAAATCATCGGCGAGCACGCAACGGGCATCCTGGCGCTGGCGTCCTGCATTGCGCTGACCCACCACGAAAAATGGGACGGCAGCGGCTACCCGAACCGGCTGGCCGGCGAAGCGATCCCGCTGGCAGGGCGCATCGTCGCCATCGCCGACGTGTTCGACGCGCTCACTTCGGTGCGGCCGTACAAGGAGGCGTGGACGGTCGAAGCGGCGGTCCTGTTGCTCGAGCAGCAGAAGGACCGCCACTTCGACGCCCGTCTGGTTGACCTGTTCTTGCAGCAGATGCCGGCGATCCGCGCGATTCGCGCGCGCTGGGCCGAGACTTGACCCCTGTTGCGTCATTAGCCGGGCCGCGCGCCGCGTGGTTCGTCCGGGTCGGCGCTCAAGCGCAATAGTCGCCCACAGCTGACAACGCAGACTGTCGCCGGTCTGCAGCCAACCGTGTGGCTGCAACGCCTGTCGCGGTGCACATTCGAGCGCGGTCAAGCGGACAGGGAAATGCCGAAGCACGCCACGGCTTTGGCGTCAGAGGCCAGTTTTGAGCGCAAAGCCATGGCGCGTCAACATTTCGCACAAAAGACAGCCCGGTTTCCCGGCCGCTTTTCAGGTGCTAAAACACGGTGCAAACAATTGCCGGGCAGGCAGGGCGCCAAGTTGGTTGCGCAGCCAATCACCGACGCACGTTGACGGGCCTCAGCGACACAACGTGTTCCGCCTCTAGAATTGACCACCAGAACTCACGTCCCACATCCATGTTGCGCGCCGGAGGATTGATGCAAACCGACACCGCCCAAGCTGGCTCCGCTGAACACCCTGCCGACCAGGCCTGGCCGCCGCTGGCCGACGCCGTTGCCTTCCGCGCTTATTTCGAGCGCGAAGGGTACATCGTCGTGCGCGCCGCCCTGGCGCCGGCCGTCTGCGCCGAAGCGGTCGACGGTTTCCTGAACGAAGTCCATCTTGATCATCGCGCGCTGTTCCTGCGCCAGGCGCCGTCGCGCTACGCGCCGCACGCCTACACACCGGCCGGCCACATGCGGCACCCGATCCTCGGCCTGCAAGACCTGTGCCCTCGGCGCTACCCGCAGTTCCGGGCCGCCGCGCTGGCCTTGCTGACCGACGCGGTGCTGCAACGCGCGGTCGAAACGGTGCTCGGCGCCCCGGCATGCCTGGTTGACAGCATGTATCTCGACGCCAGCAATTTTCCGTGGGCCCAGCGCGACGGCCGCTTCACGGACGCCACCCGGCCCGAGGCGATGGTCGGCGCCTGGATCGCGGCGGAGAATATCCAGGCCGGCGCCGGCCGCTGCTACGTGCTGCCGCGCAGCCACCTGCGCCCGCGCACGGACCGCCAGGATCGCAACCCGGCGTGTGCGTGCAGCGCGGCGGCGATCGACGATGTTGGCGCGCAAGGTGGACGGTGCCAGGTCGCGCCGATCCTCAAGCAGGGCGACTTGCTGCTGTGGAGCGCGACGACGATCCACGGCAGCTTGCCGACCACCGGCGCGGCGCTTTCGCACCGCGCGCTCTGCGCGCGCTACCTTGCCCGGTCCGGCCCGCTGGCGCAGCGCAAGGACGGCAACGGCGATGGCATCGTGGCCAAGATGGGCGAAATGGAAGTGCTGCACCGCAGCGACCCGCGCGCGCTGGCGCAGCGGGCGGCCAAGCTGATGCGCGCCCGCTACCCCGACGCCTGGCTGCTGCTGCGCCGGCTGGCGCAACTTCAGCCTGGCCGCGGCGCGCGCCACGGGTTGTAAGCGCTGTAAGTATAAGTACTGTAAATACTGTAAGTACGCCGTTGCCGCCGCCGCCAAATAAGCATGTCCTGCCGTTCCCATCGGCGATATACTCCCCGCTTGCTTTTTCAATCTGGGAACACCATGTTGTTCAAATACCTCGCCTTGCCCGTCGCCTTGCTCGGCGTCTTCGCCGCCGCCCACGCCGACGAAGGCCAGTGGCAGCCGCACCAGCTGCGCCAATTGACATCGGAACTGAAGCGCATCGGCATGACGATCGCGGTCGACAAGCTGACCGACCTGTCGAAGCACCCGATGAGCGCGATCGTCTCGACCGGCGGCTGCTCGGCGTCGTTCGTCTCGGCCGACGGCCTGATCGTCACCAACCACCATTGCGGCTACGCGGCGATCCAGCGCAATTCGACGCCGGAACACAATTACATCGTCAACGGCTTTTTGGCGCGCGACCGCGCGGCCGAACTGCCGGGCGGCCCGAACATGCTGGTGTACGTGACCGAAAAAGTCGAAAATGTTTCCGAGCGCGTCCTCAAGGGCCTGGCGCCGGCCATGTCGGGCCGCGAGCGTTACGAAGAAGTGCAGTCGCGCATCAAAACCCTGATCGCCGAATGCGAGACCGACAAGGCCTACCGTTGTTCGGTGCCGGCGTTTCACCGCGGCCTCGAGTACTACCGCGTCCGCCAGCTGATGATCCGCGACGTGCGCCTGGTGTACGCGCCGTCCGACAAGATCGGCAACTACGGCGGCGACGTCGACAACTACGAGTTCCCGCGCCACACCGGCGACTTTGCCTTCCTGCGCGCCTACGTCGGCAAGGACGGCCGCCCGGCCGACGCGTCGCCCGACAACGTGCCCTATAAATCGAAGGATTTTCTGGTGGTGTCGGCCGAAGGCCTGAAGAACGGCGACCCGATTTTACTGGCCGGCTACCCGGGCCGCACCAGCCGCTACAAGCTGCCGGCCGAAATCCGCTTCGCCCGCGACGCCGACTTTCCGCTGCGCGTGGCCGGCATGCAGGCCGACCTGGCCGTGATCGCCGCCGCCACCATGGGCAATCCGGCCTACGATGTGCGCTACGCCAGCGTCGTCAAGGGCATCAACAACGTGATGAAGAAAACCCAGGGCCTGCTGGACGGCTTCGCGCGTAAGGACATCGCCGCCATCAAGGAGGTGCAGGATGCGCAGTTCCGCGCCTGGTTCCGGCAGCACCATGGCGCCGCCTCGAAAACCGTGCTGGCCGAGCTCGATGCGGCCATCAACGCCGACATGGCGCTGTCGGAAGAAGAGTATGCCTGGTCGGTCGCCACCCACAGCGACCTGTTGGCCAGCGCGCGCACTTTGTTCCGCCTGGCGCTCGAGCGCCAGAAACCCGATCCGAAGCGCGATGCCGGCTACCAGGAACGCGATCTGCCGTTCATCAAGGCGCGTCTGACCCGGCTCGAGCAGTCGTTCGTCGCCAGCGTCGACGAGGCGCGCCATGCGGCCGCGTTGCAGCGCTACAGCAAGCTGGCCGCGCGCATGCACCCGCAAGGGCTCGACGCGCTGCTGCCGGTGCCGCACGCGGTGCCTGCCTTGTACAAAGCGACCGAGCTGGGCGACACCGCCAAACGGCTGGCGTGGATCGGCAAGGACGCCGACGCTTTTCGCAAGTCCGGTGATGCCTTCATCAAGCTGGCCGTCAAACTGCACGACGTCGCCACCTCGCTCGAAAACCGCCGCAAGGACATCAACGGCAACCTGGAACGGATCATCCCGCAGTACATGACGGCGGTGATCGCGTGGAAGAAAAGCCAGGGCAAGCCGGTCTATGCGGATGCGAATTCGACCTTGCGGGTTACCTACGGCACGGTGGCGCCTTACACCGCGCGCGATGGCGTCATCAAGGGACCGTTCACCACCGTCGATGGCGTCGTCGAGAAGCACACCGGCAAGGATCCGTTCATCGCGCCGACAGCGCTGCTCGACGCGGTCAAGGAAAAACGCTTCGGCGCCTTCAAGGATCCGGTGCTGGGCACGGTGCCGCTCAACTTCCTGTCGAGCGCGGACACCACCGGCGGCAACTCCGGTTCGGCCGTGATGAACAAGCGCGGCGAACTGGTCGGCCTGAACTTCGATTCGACCTACGAGTCGATCACCAAGGACTGGTACTTCGACAGCGCCATCACGCGCGCCATCCACGTCGATATCCGCTACATGCTGTGGGTGATGAAGGAAGTCGACCATGCCGACAACTTGCTCAAGGAAATGACGGTCAAGTATCCGCCCAAGTAAGCTCAAACTAACATCAGGCCAGCATGGGTCGGGAAAAAAGCCGCAATCGCCGTTGCGGCTTTTTGCACCGTCAGGCCTCATGCAGCATGCTGGTCGCGCCAACCCCGCCACTTCAATAACTGTCACTGATAACTGTCACTGATTGCCGATGAACGATCCCGTATCCCTGTTTGGCCTTGGCGTCACCCCGCTCGAAGTGATCTCCTTCGTCCTGTCGGTGCTGACCGTGCTGCTCAACATTCGCCAGAACCACTGGGCGTGGCTGTTCGCGATCGTCTCGTCGGCGGCATACGGCGTGGTGTTTTTCGACTCCCGCCTGTATGGCGACATGGGGCTGCAGGGGGTGTTCATCGTGGTGTCGGTGTGGGGCTGGTACAGCTGGCTGCGCGGCGGCGCCGGGCACGGCGCGCTGCCGGTGACGCGCCTGGACCGCGCCGGCTGGCGCGCGTCGCTGGGCGGCTGGGCGCTCGGCTTCGTGCTGCTGGCGTATGCGCTGAAAACCTGGACCGATACCGACGTGCCGCATGCGGATGGCTTCCTGACCGCCGGCAGTCTGGTCGGCCAGGTGCTGCTGTCGCGCAAGAAGGTCGAGAACTGGCACGCCTGGATCGCCGTCGACATCCTGTACGTCGGCCTGTATCTGTACAAGAACCTGGTGCTGACCGCCATCCTGTATGCCTTGTTCGTCGTGATGGCAGTCATCGGCCTGCGCACTTGGCGCCGCGCGGCGCAAGGGGCGGCGCCATGACGCAGGTAATCCGCGTCGCCATCCTCGGCGCCGAGTCGACCGGCAAATCGACGCTGGCCGCCGCACTGGCGCAGCGCCACCATACCTTGTGGGTGCCCGAGTACCTGCGCGAATTCGTCGAGACCGAACAACGGGTGCCGTTCGAAGACGATCAGTGGCGCATCGCCCGGGTCCAGATGGCGCGGGAAGATGCCGCCGCCGCAGCGGCAGCAACAGCCGCCCCGCGATTCCTGTTTTGTGACACCACGCCGTTCATGACGGCGCTCTACAGCGGCGTGTACTGGGGCCGGGTCGACCCGGCCCTGGCCGCGCTCGACCTGCGCCACGATTACGCCGTCACGCTGGTGGCCGCGCCCGACCTGCCGTGGGTGGCCGACGGCTTGCAGCGCGAATCGGCGGCGGTGCGCCAGCACGTGCACCAGGCGCTGCTGGCCAGGCTGGAACGGCGCGCGATTGCCTATACGCTGTTGACCGGCAGCCTGGAGCTACGGCTGGCACAGACGCATGCCAGATTGACAGGGATATAGATTATTGACCCTGATAGATTATTTACCCTGATTAAAAGTCGAACTGCGCCGAGACGCGCACGGTGCGCGGCGCGCCGGTCAGCAGGTAGCCGCCAAGCGCCGGCGTGACGTCGCGCCAGTAGAACTTGTCGAACACGTTGTTTACGCCCAGGCGCAGCGTGGTGGTGGCGCCGGCCAGTCGGGTCGCGTAGGACGCGCCGACGTCGAACAGGTGGTAACCGGGCACCTCGACCGTATTGGCCAGGTCGAACGCTTTTTTGCTCGCGTACTGCCAGGCCGCGTTCACTTTCAGGCCGGCCGCCGCCGGCACGCTGTACTCCAGCCACGCGCTTGACTTGAAGTTCGGCACGTCGGTGGCGCGCTTGCCCTCGACATGCGCGTCGCCGGTATCCTGCTGCCTGGAGTGCAACGCCAGCAGCGACAGGCCGTAACGCACACTGGTGTCGGCGCGGCCTTGCGCCGACAGTTCCAGGCCGCGGTGGGTTGCAGTACCGGCGCGCAGATAGACGTTGGCGCCATTGGTGAATTCGAACGCCCGGCGAATCTGGAACAGCGCCGCCGACACCGTCGTGTCCCTGTTCACCGCACCCTTGACGCCGAGTTCGAACTGTTTCGAGCGGCTCGGCTCGAGCGCCACTTTGTAATTCTCGCTGCCGAACGGCGCGATGCCGCCGTGTTCGAGGCCGTGGGTGAGCGTGCCGTACACATTCCAGTCCTGGCCCGCGCCATACACCAGCGCCAGGCTTGGCAGCACGAAGCGCCGGTCGATGCGCGCTTGCGGCTTGTCCTCTTGACCGAGCTGGTCGCGCTTGAGCTGCACGTAGCGCAGGCCGGTGTGCAGCGTGAACTGCGGCGACAGCGTGGCGATATCCTGGACGAACAACGCGCGCTCGTTTTCGCTGCGGCGCTCGAGGATGGTGCCGGTGGCCAGGTTTGTCGGCGCCGGGGGCACAACGACATTGCGGTAAATGTTACTGCTGCCGACATATTCGTACACCGAGTTGCCGGACTTTTCGCTGCGGGTAAACAGCGCCGCGCCCAGCGTCAGCTGGTGCTGGATTGCGCCGGTGGCCAGTTTTCCCTGTACCAGTGCCTGGGCGCCGAACGGCGAATTCGTTTCGCCCACGCTCTGGTAATCGTAGACGTCGTAGTCGCCGTTCGAGCAGTAGCCCGGATAGAAGCCTGCGCCCTCATTGCTGCAGCCGTAAGGAAAAGCGGTGTAGTCGTCGCGCTTGAACCAGTGCTTGTTCAGGCTGACGCTCGCTTGCCAGGCGTCGCTCAGGCGATACTCGAAACGCAGGCCGGCGTTGGTGCTTTTCGTGTCCACCGGTTTCGCCCACGGCTGGTCGTTGAGCAGCATGGTCTGCGTAATGCCGGTCGGCAAAGTGACGCCGCGAATCAGCTGGTAGCCGGGTGCGGTCAGCTGCGACTTGTGCTGGTAGTCGACATCAAACTGCAGCAGCGCGTCGGGCGTGATCTGCCAGTCGAAGGCGCCGGCGACGAACTGGCGTTCGCCATCGGCGCCCAAGACGTACGAGCGCAGCTTCTCGCCGGCGGCGTTGAGCCGATAGCCGAAGCGCTTGTCGGCGAAGCGCCCGCCCAGGTCGACCGATCCGTACAGCGTGCCGCGCTCGCGCACCTCGACGCTGGCCGAACGCAGGTCGGTCGCCGTCGGGCGCTTGATGACGTAATTGACAATGCCGCCGGGGGCGGCGACGCCGGCCTGCAGCCCGGCCAGTCCCTTGAGCACTTCAATGCGTTCCTTGTTCTCGAGCGGGATCTGGGTGTCGCCCGGCATCGCGATGCCGTCCTTGCGGTAGCTTGAGGTGTTGTCGAGGGCAAAACCGCGGATCGAAAAATTTTCGGCGTAGCCGACGGCGTTGTAGGCGTCGCTGACGCTGGCGTCGTACTTCATCGCGTCGCTGCTGTTGCGGATGCCGAAGTCCTGCATCTGCTGGCGGTCGATGACGGCGATCGAGGCCGGCGTCTGCAGCAGCGGCGCGTCGCCGAAGCCGCCGATGGCGGCGCGCTCGTTCGCCGGCGACTTCGCGCCGGTGATGACGACTTCGGTCATGGTCTGGGCCGACGCGGCGGTGCCAAACGCCTGCATCACGGCAAAGGCGATCAAGGAATATTTCAGCTGTGGTCTGTACATTGTCTGCCCGTTGGTGTGCACCGGCAGGCGGCGCGTGCTGCAATCGCTGGAACCAGGCGGGGAGGGAGCGGACAAAGAAGGGAAGAACTTTGCGCTTTCCTTCGCTGGCATTATCCAGATCAGGTACGGAGGGTATCTCTCACCCGGAACACATTTCCAGGACCCCTAGCGAGGCCGGATTTTATCATGAACACTGCCGGCCACGCGCGCGCAACAACGGCGCGGGCCGTAATAATGGTGACGCAGTGCGCGCTTTTCGGTACGATCGGCAAACCCGGACGATTTGAAAAGAATTCACGACATGCCGTCGACCGTTTGACTGAATGACTGAATGACTGAATGACTGAATGACTGAATGACTGAATGACTGACCGGATCGACTTGACGACAAATTTGTTTGCCACCACCTGGAGGACGCCGTGTACACGATGGTGCTGCTGATCTACCTGCAATCCGGGCTGTTCGTCAACCTTGCCGGCGCCACGGTGTCGGGCGAATTCAACACGCTGGCGCTGTGCCAGAAGGCGGCGGTGCGCAAGCGCGGGCCGTTGCCGATTCCGCTTGGCTACGCCGGCGCCTGGCAGGACACGATGTGCGTGTTGATCAATCGCGACGTACATGTCGGCAACGAGCGCGCGACCGCGTTCGAGCAACTGCTGCACGACGCCATCGAGCCCGAGAGGTGCCGCCCCGCAGCCGCCTGCCGACCTGCCGCCGCGCCGCCGCGCCCGCCACTGCGGCCGTAAGCGCGCGCCGTTTTCAGTTTGCATATCAACCAGATTGATTGAAGTGAAGGTTAAAAGCATGCCTGATCGACACTTTGATAAAAGTGATTGGCTTGATAATTAACAAAACGAAATTTGTTAATTACTCAAGGAGTGTCGATCATGGAACAGTATCAAGCAGTCGCATCATCCCGGTCCCTCGTGGCGCATGGTCTCGCAGCCAGCTTTGCCATAGAGCAGGCGAAAACGATCGAGCGCCTTCCGTTTACCATCCGGCGCGTCGACAGCGACGAGGACATGGAAAAAGCGGTGCGGGTCCGGCATGCCGCTTATGCGCGCCATATTCCGCAATTTGCCCAGACCCTGACCGCGCCGGAACAGAGCGACTACGCGGAAGGCGCGGTGGTGCTGCTGGCCGAATCGAAACTGGACGGGTCGGCGCTGGGCAGCACTCGCATCCGCAACAATTTTTACCAGCCCTTGAGCGTGGAAGCGTCGATCACGCTGCCTGAGTGGCTGCAGCAACGCCGTCTGGCAGAAGTGACGCGCCTGTCCGTCAACGAAGGGCGCATCGGCGCGATGGTCAAGGTGGCACTGCTCAAGGCCTGCGTTTCATATTGCCAGGATAACGCGATCGAATGGGCGCTGGCCACCGGCCGCGCACCAATCGATCGTCAATACGAACGCCTGCTGTTCGTTGACCTGTTCGCCGACAAGCAGCCGGTGCCGCTCAAGCATGTCGGCAACATCCCGCACCGCGTGATGGGATTTGAAATCGATACCATCAAGGCGCGCTGGAGCGCGGCGAAGCACCCGATGCTCGATTTTTTCTGCCACATCCACCATCCGGACATCGACATCCGCTTTCCGCCCGAGCTGGGTCATGCGGCCGCTACGCGCCATGCGTCGCGCCTGGCGCATGCAAACGTGGCCGGGCGCGCGATGGCATAAGCCGAAATGTTGCATGACACCACTGTAAACCGGTATTATCATTGCGCAAAAGCATCATGAGCCAGAGTTCGTGATTTCTGATACGAAATTTGATAGCGCTTATGACAAACACGTCCTTGTTTCCTCGCCAGCCGCTGCGCTCGTTGTTTCAAAAGGCAGTCGAGGCGGTCTTGCGGTTGTGCGCGTTTTACGTCATTCCGGTTGGCTGGTGCCTCATTTCCGCCATTGCGCTGGTGTTTTGGAGCAACCAGTACAACGCCGTCGGTGATACCACGCTCGAGCTGCGCACGCTGGTGCAGGATGGCGCGGCGCTGACGCCGGCCACGGCGCACGCCGGGCTGCAACTAAAAGACCGCGTCAACCGCTTCGACACCCGGCTTTCCGAAGCACCGGTCTGGTTCAGCTTCAGCCCGGTCCGCCGCGCCGGCACGACCGATATCATCGAATTTCCTTCACGCCACGCAATTGATCTTGCTTGCTGGAACCAAGCCTCGCTGCAGCCGCTGGGCGCTTCCTCGCGCAGCGCCAGCACGGCCACGCTGCCGATGGCCAAAGCCGGTTTCGCGCTCAAACTGGCCCAACTGCCCGCGGACATTCTGTGCCGCGCCAGCTTCGTCGGTCCCGCGCGCCTGACGGTTGCCCAGTGGCCGGAGGCGCAATTTGCTGTGTCGGTTCAGCAGTACCACCGCAAGTCCGGACTGCTCGACGGCGGCATGATCGTGCTGGCGCTGTTCGTGCTGGTCACGGCGCTGATCAACCGCCAGGCGCTGTATGTGCTGTTTGCCGGCTGGCTGATCCTGAACCTGCGGGTGGCAGCGCTGTCGGCCGGCTGGGATATCCAGTGGCTGGGGCAGGTCGTGCCGCCGGACTGGCTGCTGCTCAGCCGTGCGGTGACGATGGCGCTGTACGGCGTGGCCAGCCTGACGCTGTTCGAAGCCCTGTTCCGCGACAGCCTGTCTAGGACCGGCTCGCTGCTGCCGATGCGCGTTACCCAGTGGTGCTGCCTGCCGCTGCTGGTTGCCGCCTTCTGCGTGCCTTACCGCGTTTTCCTGCCAATCCTGTGGATCATCATGGTGTTCGGCTTTTCCTTGATGACCGCCGGTCTGGTGACCATCATGATCAAGTCGCGCACCCGGGTCGCGGCGTGGTTCGCCGCCTCGTTTGCGGTAACCTTCGTGGCCTCGCTGGCGGAGGTGTTTTCGGCCGCGTTCGGCTTGCACGAATTGCTTGGCGTGATCAACAGCGTGACTGCGGCGCTCGCCTCGAGCCTGCTTGCAGCGCTTGCCGTGGCCGAGCAGATGCGGGTCGAGACGCTCAAACGCATCGAGGTGCAGCAGCAGCATCAGCGTGCTTACGAGGCGATGCCGGTGGGCCTGTTTACGCTTGACATGCACGGCGCTTTCCTGAGCGCCAATCCGGCCTTGCAGAAAATGCTGGGCAACGCTTCGCTGGTGCTGACGAGCACGCGCTGGAACCGCTTCTTTGCCGATGAAGTCTGGAGCGGGTTGCTTGCCATGGTGCACAACCACACCGATGTGGAAATGGAAATCGCCGGCCGCGATGGCGGCAAGTGCTTTCTGGTCCGCGCCACGCTGGCGCACGGCAGGATCGAAGGCGTGTTGCAGGACACGACGGAAAAAACCAAGGCCAACGAGCAGCTGCGTTTCATGGCCAACAACGACCCGCTGACCCGAGTGTTCAACCGGCGCGGCATCGAAAAAATGTTCGAAAACGCGGCCCGCGGGCGCGCTGCCGGCGCCCCGCTGACGCTGGCGTACCTGGACCTCGACCGCTTCAAGCTGATTAACGATCTGTTCGGCCATGGCGCTGGCGACGAGGTGCTCAAGCAGGTGTGCGAACGGATCGGCGGCATGCTTGCCGCCGGACAGCAGATCGGCCGCGTCGGCGGCGACGAGTTCATCATCCTGATGCCGGACACGAGCATCGCGCTCGCTTCGCTGATCTGCCGCGGCATCGTCGAACGCATCGGCGGCACCCCGTACCGGGTCGGCGACAAGGCGTTCCACGTGCGCGTCTCGATCGGCCTGATCGAAGTGAACGAGGGCATGAAAATGAAGGACGCCGTGTCGACCGCCGACCGCGCCTGCCGCGAAGCGAAGTCGGGCGGCAGCGCCGAGCTTGTGGTGTACGCACGCGGGGCGTCCGCGTTCCACGAGCGGGAAGCGGAACTGGCCCTGGTGGAGCGCTTGTCGGGGCCGGAAGCGACCGACGGCATGTTTCTCGAGATGCAGCCGATCATGTCGCTCAAGGCGCCGCATGCGTCGCTCAACTTCGAAGTCTTGCTGCGCATGCGCGAAAAAGATGGCCGTATCGTCGGCGCCGGCCCGATCATTGGCGCGGCCGAGAAAAGCGGGCGCGCCGGCGTGATCGACCGCTGGGTGCTGTCCACCACGCTGGTCTGGATCGAGACCCACACGGCGAGCCTTGCCAACACCCAGTTCGTCTGCATGAACCTGAGTGGCGCCTCGCTCAACGACGAGCGATTCGTGCAGGACACCATCGCCATCCTCGGCCGCCACGTTCACGCCGCCAGCCGTCTGTGCATGGAAATCACCGAAAGCGTTGCGCTGCACGACCTCGACAACACGCGCCGCTTCATCGACCAGGTGCGCAATTTCGGCGTCAAGATCGCGCTCGACGATTTCGGCGCCGGCTACACCTCGTTCTCGTATCTGAAAGAGCTGCCGGCCGACGTGCTGAAGATCGATGGCAATTTCATTGTCAACATTAACGCCCATCCGGCCAACGTCGCCATCGTCGAGGCGATCGTCAACCTGGCGGTCAACCTGGGCATGAAGACGATTGCCGAGTGGGCGGAAGACACGGCAACGGTGCGCACGCTGGCCGAGATCGGCGTCGATTACGTCCAGGGGTTCGCGGTGGCGCGCTCGCAGTCGCCTGAGCGCATGCTGACGGCGGCGTCATCGGCCAGCTTCATTCAAGACGAGGAACTGGCGCTGCTGGCGCACGCCCTCGGCGCGCCGCCGAATGTCGCTGCGACGTCCGAACCGGTGCTCGTGTCGCGCTTGCACGGCCTGCACTAGCTCAGGACAACGCGCCGTCAACGCCGTGGCTGGTGATGGCGCCATTGGCGTCGATGGCGATCCAGCCGCCGCGCGCGGGCGCCGGCGCGGCGTCGAGCTCCCAGTCGGGCAGCACGTAACGCCGCAGCGTGCCGGTGCGGTGCAGGGCCGGGCGGTGGGTGTGGCCGTGGATGACGATGTCGGCCCCGGTGGCGGCGTGCAGGGCGGCCACCGCTTGCGCCGTCACGTCCATGATGGCCATTGTCTTGCCGCCGTGCGCCTCGCGGCTGCCTTCGCGCAGGCCGGCAATGATCGCTTGCCGCCGCACCAAGGGCAGCGCCAGGAACTGCTGCTGCCACGCGGGATCGCGCACCTGGGCGCGAAACGCCATGTAGCCCAGATCAAAGGTGCACTGGGCGTCGCCGTGCACCAGCGCAATGCGCTGGCCGGCGATGCTGGCCACGTGCGGTTCGGCCAGCAGCGTCAATCCGGTCGCCTCGGCGAAGCGTTCGCCGACCAGAAAATCGCGGTTTCCCGCCATCCAGTAGACGGCCACACCGGCGTCGCTGACCGCGCGGATGGCCTGGATGATGGTTTGGTGAAAAGGCGCATCCCGGTCGTCGTCGCCGGCCCAGTATTCGAACACGTCGCCAAGCAGGTACAGCGCGCCAGACGCAGGAGCCTGCCGGGCGAGAAAATGCAGAAACGCCGCGGCGGTACGCGGATGCGACGGCTGCAGGTGCAGGTCGGAAACGAAGAGCGCGCTTACAGGCGTGCTTGAAAATGAGCTCGAAGGCGAACCCGACTGCGTCATGCCTGCTCCGGCTGCCCGCGCCGCATGCGCTTACAGGACTTCGATTTTTTCGATGATCACCGGCTCGGCGGGCACGTCGGCGAACATGCCGCTGCGGCCGGTCTTGACCTTGTTGATCTGGTCGACGATGTCGGTGCCTTCGGTGACTTTGCCGAACACGGCATAGCCGAAGCCGTCCTGGCCCGGATAGTCGAGGAAGCTGTTGTTCTTGGTGTTGATGAAAAACTGGGCGGACGCCGAATGCGGGTCCGACGTGCGCGCCATTGCCAGCGTGTACTTGTCGTTTTTCAGGCCGTTCTTGGCTTCGTTTTCAACCGTCTGGTCAGCGCTCTTTTGCTTCATGTTCGGCTCGAAACCGCCGCCTTGCACCATGAAGTCGCTGATCACGCGGTGAAAAATCGTGTTGTTGTAATGGCCCTTGGCGGCGTAGTCGAGAAAGTTGGCGACCGATTTCGGCGCTTTTGCTTCGTCGAGTTCGGCGGTGATGTTGCCCATGTTGGTGGTGATGAGTACTTTGGCCATGATGTGTCCTTGTTGTGATGGTGTTAAATTGTTGCAACGAAATGCCCGGCAGCCGGTATTTTACCGTTTGACGACGCTTGCCGATTGAATCACGATCGGCATCACCGGCACGTTCTGCTGGCCTTGCATGTCGTCGACGACGACGCCCTTGATCTTGTCGACCACTTCCTGGCCTTTGACGACCTTGCCGAAAACGGTGTAACCGAAGCCGTCGCGGCCCGGATAGTCGAGCGGGGTGTTGTCGGCGACGTTGATGAAGAACTGCGACGTGGCGGAATCAGGGTCGGCCGTGCGCGCCATCGCCAGTGTATAGCGCGCGTTCAGCAAGCCGTTGTTCGCTTCGTTCTTGACCGGCTTGCCGGTTTTTTTGGTGACCATCTTGGCGTCCATGCCGCCGCCCTGGATCATGAAGCCGTCGATCACGCGGTGGAAAACGGTGCCTTTGTAATGCCCGCTCTTGACGTATTGCAGGAAGTTGGCCACTGTGCTGGGCGCTTTTTCCTGGTTCAGTTCAAGGACGATTTCGCCCATCGTGGTCTTGAGCGACACCTGCGGCGCGTCGGCCGCCAGCACCGCGGTGCCAAAGGCGAGGCTGGCGCAAACGGTGAAGAGACGGGCCAGTTTCAAGGCCGGGAACGGGCCCGGCAGCGGCTTGAACAACGGTGTCGATTCTTGCATCTTGATTCCTTCAGGTGGCGATCGGGCGAAAGACTGTCAAGCCTTTTGCAGAAAAATAAACCTTGGTCATGTGCGGCCGGTGGGCTTTTTATCAATGCTATACTTTGGTGCAGAAGGTCCATTCTATCAAATAAGAACAACACAGCGGGATCCGACAATATCGAAACAATACCGGTTTGCCCGGTGCGTGCCCTCGCGGCACTCGCGCCGGCTTGCTGTATTGTCCGATCGTCGGCGCGCTGTTCCACCGCAAAAGTCCGATGAGCCAACTCAAGATTTACAACACGCTGGCGCGTGACAAGCAGCAATTCGTCCCGATCGTCGCCGGCAAGGTCGGCATGTATGTGTGCGGCATGACGATTTACGATTATTGCCACATCGGCCACGCGCGCATGATGATGGCGTTCGACGTCGTCTACCGTTGGCTTAAGGCGTCCGGTTACGAGGTCAACTATGTGCGCAACATTACCGACATCGACGACAAGATCATCCGCCGCGCGGTCGAGAACGGCGAAACGCTGTCGCAGCTGACCGGCCGGTTTTCGCGTTACATGGACGAGGACACCGGCGCCCTCGGCATCCTGGCGCCCGACGCGGCGCCGCGCGCGACCGAGTACGTGCCGCAGATGCTGGCGATGATCGCGACGCTCGAGCAGCGCGGCCTGGCCTACCAGGGCGCGGACGGCGACGTCAATTTCGCGGTGCGCAATTTTTCCGGCTACGGCAAGCTGTCCGGCAAGTCGCTCGACGACTTGCGCGCCGGCGAACGGGTCGACGTCAACGCGGGCAAGCGCGATCCGCTCGATTTCGTGCTGTGGAAGGCGTCGAAAGACGCCGAACCGGAGGAAGTCAAGTGGGCCTCGCAATGGGGCAGCGGCCGTCCGGGCTGGCATATCGAGTGCTCGGCCATGTCGTGCGCCCTGCTCGGCGAGCGGTTCGACATTCACGGCGGCGGCGCCGACCTGCAGTTCCCGCACCATGAAAACGAGATTGCCCAGTCCGAAGGGGCGTTTGGCCACACCAGCGTCAACTACTGGCTGCACAACGGCTTCGTGCGCCTGGACAATGAAAAAATGTCCAAGTCGCTCGGCAATTTTTTCACCATCCGCGACGTGCTGAAGAAATACGACGCCGAAGTGATCCGTTTTTTCATCCTGCGCGCCCATTACCGCAGTCCGCTGAACTATTCCGACGCCCACCTCGACGACGCCAAGGTCGCGCTGACCCGGCTGTACACGGCGCTCAACGGCATCGACATTGGCGCAGAAAAACCGGCGCTCAACTGGACCGAGCCGTACGCAGTACGTTTCGCCGATGCGATGAACGATGATTTCAACACGCCGATCGCGTTCGCCGTGCTGTTTGAGATGTGCTCAGAGTTGAATAAGACCAAATCGGTTGAATTGGCGCTCCAATTAAAATCGCTCGGCGGCGTGATTGGGCTTCTGGAGAGATCTCCTCTGGAGTTTCTGCAGGGTGGGGTGGTTCAAGCATCCGCAAATATCACGCTCGGTGAAATGACTTTAACTGCAACTGGCACGGTCACCAACAACGAATCAATCACAAAGGCTATCTCACGGCGATTGGAAGCCAAAAAGTCGCGCAACTTCGCCGAATCCGACAATATCCGGGCCGAGCTGCTGGCCGCCGGGATCATCCTGGAAGACAAGCCGGACGGCACCACCAATTGGCGCCGCGCATGATGGCGCTCACCAAGGACGCTGCCGGCACCACCTCCCTGATGCTCGAAGTGCCGCCGTACTGGGAACAGGCAAAGGCCGAGCTGATGAAGCGCGACCGCATCATGAAAAAGCTGATTCCGCAGTTTGGCGATTTGCACCTGGTCGGCCATCCCGATCCGTTCACCACCCTGGCGCGCTCGGTGGTTGGCCAGCAGGTCACCAGCAAGGCGGCCGACATCGCCTGGAACAAGCTCGTCGTCGTGTGCCCGAAGGTGACGCCGGCCCAGGTCATCAAGGCCGGCGCCGAGCAGTTGTCGCTCTGCGGGCTGTCCAAGCGCAAGACCGAATACATCCTCGACCTGGCCGACCATTTCAAGGCCAAGCGGGTGCACGCCAGCGAGTGGGCCGACATGCCCGACGAGGCCGTCATTGCCGAACTGGTGCGGATTCGCGGCATCACGCGCTGGACGGCGGAAATGTTTCTCATCTTTAATTTGTTGCGCCCCAACGTGTTGCCGCTCGACGACCCTGGCCTGATCCACGGCATCAGCCACAATTATTTTTCGGGCGAGCCGGTCTCGCGCAGCGACGCGCGCGAAGTAGCGGCCAACTGGGAGCCGTGGCGCACGGTTGCCACCTGGTATTTGTGGCGCAGCCTCGACCCGGTGGCGTTTGAATAAGCCGCCTGCCGTACCTGCGCTGGCGCACCCCGGTTCCGGTAAAATGACGGCGGTATCGGCCGCACCGAGGATTCGCTGCGGTCTGGAAATAAACTCGGAGACAGAATGACTAAAACAACCTTCCTCAATTTTGAGCAGCCAATTGCCGAGCTCGATTCGAAGATTGAAGAGCTGCGCTTCGTGCAGGACGATTCGGCGGTCGACATCTCCGAAGAGATCGACCGCCTGGCCAAGAAGAGCCAGCAACTGACCAAGGACATCTACGCCAAGCTGACGCCGTGGCAGGTGTCGCAGATTGCGCGCCATCCGCAGCGCCCGTACACGATGGATTACGTCAACGAAATCTTTACCGATTTCCACGAACTGCATGGCGACCGCTCGTATGCGGACGACCTGTCGATCGTCGGCGGCCTGGCCCGCTTCAACGGCCAGGCCTGCATGGTGATCGGCCACCAGAAGGGCCGCGACACCAAGGAGCGCGCGCTGCGCAACTTCGGCATGCCGAAACCCGAAGGCTACCGCAAGGCGATGCGGCTGATGAAACTGGCGGAAAAATTCGGCTTGCCGATTTTCACGTTCGTCGATACGCCGGGCGCCTTTCCCGGCATCGACGCCGAAGAGCGCGGCCAGTCCGAAGCGATCGGCCACAACCTGTACGTCATGGCCGAACTGAAAGTGCCGCTGATCGCCACCATCATCGGCGAAGGCGGCTCCGGCGGCGCGCTGGCGATCGCGGTCGGCGACGCCGTGCTGATGCTGCAATACGCCACCTACTCGGTGATCTCACCCGAAGGCTGCGCATCGATCCTGTGGAAGACGGCCGAACGCGCCGCCGACGCCGCCGACGCGCTTGGCCTGACGGCCCACCGCCTCAAGGCAATCGGGCTGATCGACAAGATCATCAACGAGCCGCTCGGCGGCGCCCACCGCGATCCGAAGGCGATGGCCGTGATGCTCAAGCGGGCACTGGCCGACACGCTGCGCCAGTTCGCCGGCCTCAAGACGCGCGACTTGCTGGACGCGCGCCACGCCAAATTGATGAGCTACGGCAAATTCAAAGAAATCACCCCGGCAGAAGAGTGAGCCGAGTGCGCCGGTCCCAACTGTTTTCGCTCCCCGACACCTTCGCCCTTGCGCTCGACACGGCGCGCGCGCCAGCGTCGTCGCCGGGCGCCACCGATCTTCACACTGGCACTGAAACTGAAACTGAAACTGAAACTGAAACTGAAACTGAAACTGGCACCGCGATTGCCGTGGCCTTCAGCGGCGGCCTCGATTCTTCCGCACTGCTGCACCTGGCGCTCGGTTACGCGCGATTGCACGGGCTAGCGCTGTTCGCGTTTCACGTCCACCACGGCATCAGCCCGAACGCCGATGCCTGGGCCGCGCATTGCCGGGCCAGTTGCGCGGCGCTCGGCGTCACGTTCGACGAGCGCCGCGTCAGCCTCGCCAAAACAAAATCCGGCGTCGAGGCGGCCGCGCGCAAGCTGCGTTACGCCGCGCTGGGCGACATGTGCCGCTTTCATGCCGTGCGTTTGTTGCTCACTGCCCACCACCTCGACGACCAGGCCGAAACGGTGCTGCTGCAGCTGCTGCGCGGCTCCGGCAGCGCCGGCCTGTCCGGCATGGAAGCGGCCAACAGCGCCCCCGACTTGCTCGGCAACCCCCACCTGGTAATGGCGCGCCCGCTGCTGCCGGTGACCCGCGGCGCGCTCGAAGACTACGTCGTCGCCAACGACGTCAAGTATTGCGACGACGAATCGAACCTCGATCCACGCTACGCCCGCAATGCCTTGCGCTTGCAGGTCATGCCGGCGCTGGCACAGGCGTTTCCGGGCTTTCAGGAGCGCTTCGCGCGCAGCGCCGCGCATGCCCAGTCGGCCCAGCGCATGCTCACCGAGCTGGCGGCGCAGGACCTGGCTGGCTGCCTTGACGGCGACCTTGACAATGCAACCGTCGACGTCGCGAAGTTGCGTGCGATGAGCCTGGACCGGGTGCAGAACCTGCTGCGCCACTGGTTCGGCACGCGTGGGCTGCGGATGCCGTCGACCGCCTGGCTGGCCGAAATGGTGACCCAGCTGATCGAAGCGCGCCACGACGCGCAGCTGCTCGTCACCCATCCCGACTGCCACATCCGGCGCCATCGCGACCGTTTGTACATCACGCCAAAATTAGGCGAGCTGGCCGGCCTGCGCGACCCGGACGACGAAGGCATTTTCGTCAAATACGCCCGCCAGTTCCGCTGGCAAGGGGAGGCGAGCATCGATTTTCCCGACTATGGCGGCACGCTGTATTTCGACGCCGCCGCCGGGCACGGTTTTGACGCGGCCTGGCTGCAACAGCAAGCCTTGCAGATCGATTTCCGCAAGGGCGGCGAGCGCCTCAAGCCGGCCGCCAACCGGCCGACGCGCAGCCTGAAGTATCATTATCAGTCCTGCAACGTGCCGGCGTGGGAGCGCACCCGGCTGCCGATCGTCTCCCTGACTGCCGGCGCGGCGCTGCTGTTTGCCGCCGGCATCGGCATGGATTGCCGCCACCTCGCTGCCGGCCCTGCAGCGCGGATCGGCTTGCGCTGGCAGAGCGATCCGGCCTGACCTATTTTTAACATCGGCACGCCATCGGTGCACCTTCGACGCAACATTGGCATGACCATATTTCCATTCGGTCTAGCTCCAGGCCGCTTTCGGCTTGATGTTTTGCATTGCAGCATGTACAGTAAACCCCTATTTTTTATTCATCTTTGAGCGGAAACGGCCCCAATATGGCTTTAATTGTCCACAAATACGGCGGCACGTCGATGGGATCGACGGACCGCATCAAGAACGTCGCGACGCGCGTCGCCAAATGGCATGACGCCGGCCACCAGATCGTCGTGGTGCCGTCGGCCATGTCGGGCGAGACCAACCGCCTGATCGGCATGGCCCGCGAAATCATGAGCCAGCCCGATCCGCGCGAACTGGACATGATCTGCTCGACCGGCGAGCAGGTGTCGGTCGGCCTGCTGGCGATGGCGCTGCTGGCGATCGGCAAGGACGCCGTGTCGTACGCCGGCTGGCAGGTGGCGATCAAGACCGACTCGTCGTTTACCAAGGCGCGCATCCAGTCGATCGATGACGCCAAGGTGCGCGCCGACCTCAACGCCGGCAAGATCGTCATCATCACCGGCTTCCAGGGCGTCGATGAAGACGGCAACATCTCGACTTTGGGCCGCGGCGGCTCGGACACGTCGGCGGTGGCGATCGCCGCCGCGCTGAAGGCCGACGAATGCCAGATCTACACCGACGTCGACGGCGTCTATACGACCGACCCGCGGGTGGTGTCGGACGCGCGCCGGCTCAAGACCGTCACGTTCGAAGAAATGCTCGAGATGGCGTCGCTCGGCTCGAAGGTGCTGCAAAGCCGCTCGGTCGAATTCGCCGGCAATTACCGGGTGCCGACGCGCGTGCTGTCGTCGCTGACTGATCCCCTGATGCCGCTCGAAGAAGAAGCCGCGTCGGGTACCCTGATTTCGTTTGAGGAAGATACAAATATGGAACAAGCCGTCATTTCCGGCATCGCCTTCAACCGCGATGAAGCCAAGATCACGATCCTGGGCGTGCCCGACAAGCCGGGCGTGGCCTACCACATCCTCGGTCCGGTCGCCGATGCGAACATCGAAGTCGACATGATCATCCAGAACCAGTCGGTCGACGGCAAGACCGACTTCACCTTCACGGTCTCGCGCGGCGAGTACGCCAAGGCAATGGGCGTGCTCGAAGCGGTCAAGGCCGACGTCGGCGCGGCCAGCGTCACCGGCGACGCCAAGGTGTCGAAAGTGTCGGTCGTCGGTGTGGGCATGCGCAGCCACGTCGGCGTCGCCTCGCAGATGTTCCGCACGCTGGCCGAAGAGGGCATCAACATCCTGATGATCTCGACGTCGGAAATCAAGATTTCAGTTCTGATCGACGAAAAATACATGGAACTGGCCGTGCGCGCGCTGCACAAAACGTTCGCTTTGGAAAAAGAATAACTTTTTCAAAAAAACTTGGACTGTTCCATTGACCGAACGGGTGCGCAACTAGTACCATAACGGTCTTCTGATCAAGCGTAGTTGGCTGGATAAGAAAGGAGACGTGGCCGAGTGGCCGAAGGCACATCCCTGCTAAGGATGCATACGGCTTATACCTGTATCGTGAGTTCGAATCTCACCGTCTCCGCCGGTATTTTTCATTAACCCCTTGATTTTTGAGGGGTTTTTGTCATTTTAAGGCTTCTGGCATGCCCTCCAGTATGCCATCTCGCCCGGTACTGACTGGACGTCCCTGGCGCCTCCTGGTGCTGTCCACGGCGAGTGTTTCGGAAGCTCATCAAAAAATATACTCGAGTTTCATATCTGCATGTAAAGTATGTTTTTTTGAAGTGCCTATCGAAGAAGGTGTGCCTGATGAAAAAATACCTTGCTACTGCCCTTGTACTCGGAGCGACCTGCGCGTTACCTGCTGTGGCCGGCGATTTATCGCAGGCCATTGCCAAGGATTACGACGGCCACCTCGCTTCGCTGTTTGACTATTTTCACCGAAATCCCGAACTATCTTTCCTTGAAACCAAAACCGCAGCGCGCCTCGCAAGCGAACTGCGTGCGGCCGGCTTCCAGGTCACCGAAGGCATCGGCAAGACTGGCGTAGTGGCGATCCTGAAAAATGGTCCGGGGCCAATGGTCATGATGCGGGCCGACATGGACGGCTTGCCGATGCTCGAAAAGTCGGGACTAGCCAATGCCTCGACGGCAATGCAGAAGGACACCGAGGGAAAGCTGACACCGGTGGCGCACTCCTGCGGTCACGACGTCCACATGACCAGCCTGGTTGGCACCGCGCGCCGCATGGCGGCCGCAAAAGACACATGGTCCGGCACCTTGATGCTGATCGGCCAGCCGGCTGAGGAGCGCGTTGGCGGGGCGCTGTTGATGATGAAGGACGACTTATGGAAGCGCTTTGGCCAGCCAGACTACGCTCTGGGCTTTCACGTCGCAGCCGGTATGGCAACAGGAAAGGTGCATGCCTCTGAAACGTCGCCGTATTCGGGCGCTGACACCATGGAGATCCTGATCAAGGGCGTGGGTGCGCACGGCGCGGCGCCACACCGTGGCAAGGATCCGATCGTGCTGGGCGCACTCATCGTGGTGGGGCTGCAGACCATCGTCAGCCGCGAGCTCGGTCCACGCGAGCCGGGCCTGATTACGGTCGGCTCCTTCCATGGCGGCACCAAGGCCAACATTATCGGCGACAACGCCAAGCTGCAGCTAACCATCCGCAGCGAGAGCGCGGCCACGCGCACTATGCTTCTCAAGGCCATCAAGCGCATGGCCGAAAATACCGCGCGCGCTGCCGGCATGGCCGAGAATGAACTGCCGGAAGTGAACATGGTCGATACGCCGGCACCGCCGGTTCTGAACACCATCGCTCTGGTGCGACGCCTCAAGGCAACGTGGATTGCGCAGATGGGGACGAACGCGTTTGGCGAAGATGAGTTCCGTGAAGGAATGGGGGCCGAAGACTTTCCTCAATTCACAACCGAGCCGTACATCCCCAGCGTCTACTTCACGGTAGGGGGGACGCCGGCGGGAGACATCGCGCGTGCCCGCGCGGGAACATTTACGCTGCCGACGCATCATAGCCCGTTGTTTAAAATTGAACAGGGCCCGGCCGTCAAGACCGGTGTCGAGGCTACAGTCGTCGCACTGCACGAGCTGATGCCGAAGAAATAGATCCGGCTCGTTGAAGCATCAACAGGGGCGCGTGCGCACCGCAACCCCGGCACATCGCGCCGGTACTCGCAAGGCTGGAACCGGCTGCGCGCCACATTCAAGACCGTCCTCGACGCCTGGCACTGCCATCCTGGCCTAAACACCGCGCGCGATCGCACTGGCCGAAAAACTGAACTCGAGGTTGCGCAACGCCTTCACGCTGCGCCGCCAGCTCGGCGGCATGTCGCCTTCCGAATCACTCCCGTGACACTGAAGTTCAATTGCTCATGAGGAAGTAATACGCTCGGCCGTATTCGCCCAAAATGGCCCTTTTTAAACCTGCACGGCCACCATGATGAGCGAAACTGCGTTTTGTGCACGGTGGAAAATGTACGCGAAACATCTGCGTATTTTTTGATATTTAATAAATCTTTGTTTATCTCTCCACAATAGCATACGGAAGTAAGCTAAACGGTCGCACGCACCCGGTCCAGGTTGTGTCAAAACGCCTGAAAAATGCTGAAAAATAGTCTGATTTCCAGCAGGAGACGGTCGAGCTTCAGTCTCGACAAATGACACGACAGCATCGTTCGGAAATGGACGCTCCCAGCAGCCATCGGTCCGGTTCCATGACGGGGTTCAGATGGCTGAGTGAGGTCATTACACAATTGACGCAAATGACGCAAATGACGCAATTGACGCAAATGAGTCGAAATTTGGAGGTCGCCCATGGCTTTGCTTCCCCCCCGGGTAATTGGTCCGCTTTCCGAGTGCAGCGGTAGCGTCCGGGTGCAAGGGCAGCTCACCGGATCGACGGTGACGGTCTTTGCCGATGGCGCGGTGGTCGGCACCGGCACCGCGTCCTGGCCTGACCAGACGTTTTCACTTTCGGCGTCCCTCGGTGCCGGTCAGCAGGTCACGGCCACCCAGGCCGTCGGGCTCGACACCAGTCCCGCTTCACCCGAAGCCGTCGAGGTACAGGCCAAACCCGCCGTTGTTGGCGCGGTCGGCTTTTGCAGTCATCTGAACCAGTGCGGCGAGTGTGTATGGCTCGAAGGACTGGTACCGGGGGCCAAGGTCGAGTTGCGCGACGGCGGCACCGTGCTTGGCGCCGGCGAGAGCTACGACGGCAACGCGCGCTTCCACTTGCCCACGCCCCTGAGCCCGGGGATGGACATCAAGGCCCAGCAGACCGCCTGTGGCACACCGGGCACTGTGACCGACGGCCCGCCAGTGGACGTGGTCATCGAAAAGCTGCAGACCCTGCCGACGCCGGTCGTGCAGACGCCGCTGCGCGAATGCGAGCGGCGCGTCACGGTCAGCAACGTGGTGCACGGGGCGACGGTGACGTTGATGCGAAGCGCCGGCCCCAACTCGCAGGCCTGCTTCGACCTCGATTCGCTCTGGATGGGCGTGAACCCGCCCTTGGCGCTGGGCGAGACGGTCAGCGCCCGCCAGGAACTGCGCGGCAGATGCAAGCTCAAGAGTGCCGACGCGGCGCCGGTCATGGTGGAGGACAACACGCCCGTGCCCGTGTCCAATGTCGTGCCGCCACTTTGCGCCGGCAACACGACCGTCGTGCTGAGCGGCCTGGTCATGGGCGCCCGCGTGAAGATCCTCGCGGACGGGGCCGAGCTGGGCCTGGCCGAGTCTCCCGTGGACGACACTTACGACTTTCTGGTGCCCGCGCTCGTCGGTGGAACGACCATCACGGCGATCCAGGAACTGTGTGGCGAATGGAGCGTCCCCGGCACCGGTGTGCTGGTCGACAAGGCCCCGGCGTCGCTGCCGAAGCCCAGGTTGCATGAGCCGCTCTTCGAATGCGGCGCCGCTGTTCGCGTGTCGAACCTGCACGTCGGCGCGCGCGTGTACGTGTACTCGTCGATGCTCGGCGCACCCATTGGCGAACGTACGGCAAACGCCGCCGAGATCGATGTGCCGGTCGCACCCCTGCTCATCGAGAACGATAAAATCGTTGCCGTACAGCGTGGATGCGGACTCGTGAGCTCGAAGTCCAACACGGTCGTCGTCGGCAAGATCGAGCGCCTCAACGCGCCGCAGGTGGCTGAGCCGCTTTACGCCTGTGAAAACGCCGTCCGGGTGGTGGCCGTGGTGCCCGGCGCCCGTGTGGACGTCTACGTCAACGGAATCTTCCGGGGCAGCGCCGTCGGCGGTGGCGCCGACCTGACGGTGGGCGTGAGCGGTCAGCTGAACGTGGGCGACTCGGTGACTGCGCTGCAGCGCCTGTGCCAGCACATTTCGCCGCTGAGCAAGCCGGTCATCGTGCAGGAGTTTCTGGGCCGCTGGTTCCAGGTTGGCGGAACTACGGCCGCTGAAATTCTGGCCGTCCACGCCGCACTACTGCACACCGGCAAGATCGTCTACTTCGGCGGCGATCAGCATACGGGCTCGCTCAACAGCTCTGGCGACGTCGACCACACCAGGCTGTTCGACTGCACCACCTACGCCATTACTTCCGTCGCCGGGTTGCCGGGCAACGTGGACCTGTTCTGTTCCGGTCATGCCCAGCTGGCCGACGGGAAAATTCTCGCGGCGGGCGGCACGCGAAATTGGGGCGGCGGTGGCATCCACCCGCCCGGCCACTTCATCGGGATCCGCGACGCCTATCTGTTCGATCCCGCCGACGACCAGTGGCACATCACCGGCAAGCTCGTAACCCAGCGCGCAAGCGAAGTCACTGCCGGCAAGGATATCGAAAAAACCGGCGGCAAATGGTATCCCACGCTGGTAACCTTGGCCGACGGGCGCGTGCTGGCTTTGTCCGGCCACCCGGAAGTGGACGACAACCGGCACAACAACAACTCGCTCGAACTGTATGACCCCGCCACCGGCGTGTGGTCAATCGTGGGTGCTTCGGATTACCCCAACATCGATACGGTCGACGCGCGCCGGTATGAGTACCCGCGCTTGCACGTGCTGCCTGACGGTGCAGTGATGTCGATGTCGCCCATGGCCAACCGGCGGCTCGAGAAGTGGTATCCCTACACCGACGCCACCGATTGGGACGACGTGATCGCCCCGGCGCCTGAAGGAATCTACGACAACTGGTTCGCGCAGGACACGACGTCCGTCATGCTGCCTCTGTCGCCCGCCGACAAATATCGCGCTCGCATCATGCAGGCGGGCGGTTCCATGCCCTTCATCCTTGACCTGGGCAATCTCGCTGCCGGCTGGATTCCCGCTCCCCGCACGATGGTCGACCATCCGAGTCCCGGCGACATGAACCCGGTGCGCGAGAACGCCGACGCGATCATCCTGCCGACGGGCGAGGTTGTCGTCGAGGGCGGACTGAAGAACGGCAACAACGACGCCACCGGCGTGCGCGCGCCCGAGACGTACGACCCTGTATCCGGCACGTGGCGGGTTCTGCCGGCCTCACCGGTCGTGCGCGGCTACCACAGCACGGCCCTCCTCATGCCGAACGGCGCCGTGTGGGTGGCCGGCTCCAACTTCAATGCCTCGACGGGACTGGCAAACCGCGAGCTCAGAATCGAGATTTTCGAGCCATGGTATTTCTGCGGCCGCAGGCCTGCCATCACCGACGCGGCGCCAAAGGCCTGCCACGGCGACAAGTTCGAAATTCGCACGCCCGACGCCGCCGACATCAAGAAGGTGGTGCTGGTTCGGTGCGGCACGGTAACCCACAACTTCAACTCGGACCAGCGTCACATCACGCTAGCGTTCACCCGCGAGAAGGGCGACGTGATTCTTGCGGACGTGCCGCCCGAGCCCAACGTGGTCATCGTCGGCTACTACCTGCTGTTCGTGTGCGACTCGACCGGGCGTCCCAGCACAGGCCGCTTTGTGCAGATCTGCAAGGGCCGCAGCCGGCGGCCGCGGCCGTGGTTCGATCCGGAATGGTGGGAGTGGCTGCGCGAGCGCCTGCGCGACGGCCGCAAGCTGACGCCGGAGGAGATGCGAGCGATTCACCGCGAAACGCTCGGCCTGACGTTTCCGCCCTG
>Ga0326734_1000080_pt1 | contig 32968 bp, 52 predicted proteins | sample 15_GP2_1315_FD_207944 | JGI IMG/M metagenome (GOLD analysis project Ga0326734, IMG submission 207944) | Glacier ice microbial communities from Ngari, Tibet, China - 15_GP2_131.5 | ecosystem: Environmental > Aquatic > Freshwater > Ice > Glacier | place: China: Ngari, Tibet | collected 2018-07-18 | reverse complement strand
CATCATGCAACGTGTGCAGCTGATGCGCAATGGTTCGCAAGTCGTAATCGAAGGCGATGGTCTCGTCAAAGAAATTGTACCTACAGCTCAACCAGAAAATCCAGAGGCAGACACACCCGCGCCATAAATATCTTGAGTAACAAGATAAGGAGGGGACCGTGAAACTGTATGACTTCTCCGTTTATGCCGCAAGGCGAGACGCGATTCGAAAAGAAGCTGCCGCTGTTGTGCGCGTGGTTGAAGTAATGGAACATCTGAAAGAACCGGGTTCGGTAATTCAGTTGAAACATTGTGTCGACAATTGGTTTACCTTGCATAGGAATGTGATAGAAACCAAAATATATAAGTGAATATGAAACCAAAATATATCAGAGTCCTTAGCGACCTACATCTCGAACAACTCCTCGGCCAACGAGAAGAATTCTTAGCTCTCAGCTATGTACCTCCTGACCCGCGCGATTCAGAGAGCATCCTTGTTCTCGCCGGCGACATCAGCTCCAAACCCCAACAACTGATTCCCTTCCTCGGCTGGTTGAAAGACCGGTTCATCAAGGTCATCTACGTCCCTGGTAACCACGAGTACTACGGCCATGAGATACACTCCCTCACACAAAAGATGTTCGAGTCCATCGACGGCCCAGACTTCGACGGCAAGATCGAGTATGCCGGAACCGGCGTCGGTCTCCTCGAGTTCGATGGCTTGCGCTTTATCCACACCACGTTGTGGGGCGACGGCGGGTCGACACTCGCTGAGCACGCCGATGTCGGCAAGTGCCTGAATGACTTCCGCGTGGTCGAACTTGGCGACAAGCGATTCACAGTGGCGGACATGAAGACACTGCACAAGACGCAGAAGCGAATGCTCCGCGAGTTGCTGGAAACTCCGTTCGACGGTAAGACTGTCGTCGTTACCCATCACATGCCATCGTATCAACTGTGTCATCCACGTTTCGGTACCGACATCAACGGTGGTTTCGCTTCGCATTCCGACGATCTGATGGGCGGCGAATTCGCACCAGCAGTTTGGATTCATGGCCACACCCATGATTCGATCGATCGTAAACTGCACCAGTGCAGGGTCGTTTGTAATCCGTCTGGATACCGTTATGAATACGGTGGTGTACATAACACATTCGGCCCGAAGTTCCTGTCGATTGAAAACATGCAACACGTCGAGCCAGTGAAACCAATGTGGCACTCAACACCGGCGGATCATCTCAGTGAGTAATGTCATCGACATGTTTGGCCCCAAGAAACCTCGGGAGATTCCGTCTCTCGAAATTCTTGTTGCCAGTTGCTGCGAAGAGATCAGTGAGAACTGGGAACGCTTCGCGCGCAACAATCGACTGAATGATTACTTCCTGTCGAACGTCCCGCTGTGGGCAATGCCGCAGCTCAACTATCTTTCTGACCTCAACGCAATTTCTGTTGTCGAAAACAAACTCGGCATGGGTCTGTTGCTCAACGCACCTGAAACTTCGCCATCATCCAAACTCGGATGGGTAGCTGGTTTCGAAATCAAAGAAGTGAAAGTGGAAACTCCAGTCATGATGTGTGAAGCTTACGCTCGGTGTTTTAACATTCTCCTCTTCCTCAAATTATCTCGCGAACTCACAAATCACGGTATCATCTAGTAGCATAGTGTGGTACAATGCCACCTATGCTAATCTATTACAACCAGTTAACAATCAAGCAGGGCTTCGAAATTCTTGAGCAGACGAAGTATAATCGTCTTGTTGGTGGCCGACAGGTTTCCCAATGCTCCGGATGGGCTCTCTTTCAAACCTTCAAAGGTAAATCAATCACATGTTGGTGTTGCGGATGTAAGGCCGACCGATGGATTGCTGATCGCGGTCGCAAGCACATGGGCGATCCGGTTCTGAATTTGTATGGCATGCGTGATGGGTTTCTGGTTCTGATGAACCGCGACCACATCATACCAAAATCGCTAGGTGGTGTCGATGACATCGCAAACTTGCGGCCAGCATGTGAGGTCTGTAATGGTGGCCGTGGTAATGTAATGGCACCTGACGAGTTACAGTTCCGCAAGGATAACCCGCATCTCGTCAGCGAGCATAGATTGAACCTCGGTAAGAACAGTGCGCGCAAAGCAATCAAGGCGCATGATGGACATCCGGAAGAACAAGCACGAATCGCTTTGCCATTCGATATGATTGGCGAACCACTGTACAACCAAAAGGAATAATATGGGACAACCATTACACAAAGACGCTTTCGAGGCTATCCACAGTGCAGCGAAGGCGCTCCACTCCGTCGGTGTTATCGACAAAGAAACTCTCGACGACATGACAGGTGGTATTGCTGAAGCCGAAGAGATGCAGAAAAATCTGCAGCACTACGGAACCATCGACGTGCCGGCTGAAGTAACTCGCGAAGCAATTGCCGAGCTGGAAGCGGGCAATGGCACACGCGTTTCCACCGTGACCGAATTGATGGTCGATCTGGAAACCGAAGTGCCGGCTGAAGAAGCAGAAAAACTGCGTCGCCAGAACCTGGTCAACGAAGCAATGGCCGACGGTCGCAAGCTGGTAACTGTTCGTGAGATCAGCGAGATCAACGACATTCCTGGTGCTGACCTGATCAAGGTCGCGTCCGTTGAAGGATGGAAAGTTGTTGTCAAGGCCGGCGAGTTCCAGCCTGGTGACAAGTGCGTTTTCTTCGAGGTGGATTCGTATCTGCCGATGGATGATGAACGCTACAAGTTCCTGGAAAAGAATGCCACCAACTGGCAGAACATTCCCGGTGCTCGTCTGAAAACGATTCGTCTGCGTAAGCAACTGTCGCAAGGCCTTGCATTGCCGGTGGCGATGTTCCCAGAAGTGCAACCATTCCTGGAAAGCGAAGAGCTGCGTGACATCAACTTCACCGGTGCGCTCGGCATCATGAAGTGGGAGAAGATCATCAACGCTCAATTGGCCGGCATGGCAAAAGGTAGCTTCCCAAGCTTCCTGCGCAAGTCCGATCAGGAACGTTGCCAAAACATGGGCGCTGCTATCTTCGGCTACGACGTGACGTACTCGCCAATCGACCTGACTGGTATTCCGGCCGACGCAATCGTTGCAATGGAAAAGAAGGGTGAGCTGGCGTACATCGCACTCGGACCTGCAGATCAAGCACGCATGTATCGCGTCAAGCAACCAACTGCGAGCCGTGATACACGTTACGAAGTGTCGCTGAAAATGGACGGCAGCTCGATGACTGTGTACTGCCGCCTTGGCGATGCTGCTGATGCAAGCGAAGTTGGTGTCTGCTCGCGTAATCTGGATTTGAAGTTGGAAGGCAACGAGGACAATTCATTCGTCAAGATTGCTCAAGAAGGAATGCTCGAACAGCTCGAAGCCTATTGCAAGCAGACCGGTCGCAGCTTTGCAGTTCAAGGCGAACTGATGGGTCCTGGAATTCAAGGCAATCGTGAAGCGTTGAAGGTCAACACGTTCTACGTGTACAACATCTTCGACATCGGCAGCGGCGAGTTCCTGACTCCAACAGAACGTTGGGAAGTGTTGGCTGAGATGAACAGTCTTGCTGATGCTGGTATTGGCAAGTACTTCCAGCATGTGCCGATCCTACACACCAATGTAACGTTGGCAGAACTCGGCATCACCAACATGGACGAGCTGCTGAAGTTTGCTGAAGGTCCATCGATGGTGAACAACGTTCGTGAAGGTGTTGTCTTCAAAGAAGTAGAAGGCAATCAGCAGTTCAAGGCAATCAGCAACTTGTATTTGGAACAAGAAAAGTAATAAAGTACTGTGCATCCTGTAATTGGTGATGTATAATGCATCATCAACTTACGGGAGCTAACAAAATGGCACTTCAAAACAACGCAGCCGACTACACCAAAAAATTTAAAGTACGTGTGGAACGTCGGAGCGGCGATGTTGTAAGCTACTTCTTCGACACGGTCGATGAAGCCAACACCGAAGCCGATGCATGGGATGCAGGCGGCCACGTCGCAGTTGTTTCTAAGAAAGGTCATTAACATGAAACTTGTAGATTATCTGAATAAAACTTCCAAGGAATTGGAAGCAATGACTACGCCACAACTGCTGATGTTGCGCAAAATGTGCTACAGCGGGCGTCGTACATGTGGGTGCTATTATGGTGACTGTACAGTGTACGGCGATGATGCCATCCACAACAATAAGCTCGGCGCGCTGACCACAAAAATTCTGGAAATTCTTCCAACTCGCGAGCACGTACCAAACAAGATCGAAGCAAAAGCTGCTCGGCAACTTGCCGCAAAGAAAGGTCGTCAATGAACACCACACTGATCTGGTTGCTGGCGCTGCCGATCGCATTCGGCCTCCTGCTCTGGCTGCTCACACGTAAATGCCAAGATGGTTGGATTGGCTGCGGTGTCTACGCCGTCATCGGTGTGCTCGTTGTCTGTATGTCTTTCTTTATTTCAACTGGTGCAAAGACAAAAGATACTGAAATCTGGAGCGGCAAGATCGTCGCGAAAGAACGCGACCACGGGCACTACCTCCGATCATACCAATGTAATTGCCGGACTGTATCTTCGCGAAACTCCAATGGCACAACCAGTTCTCACCAAGAATGCGATACGTGTTACGAAGATCGCTACACTGTCAAATGGACCGCGACTTCCACCGTAGGCACATTCACAATTGATAGTCTCGACCGCACAACTCGTCGTGTATATGACGAGCCAGATCCACAACGTTACACAATCGTCAAGGCTGGTGATCCTGCATCGAAGACAAGCTCATACACGAACTACATTCAAGCAGTTCCGAATTCTCTCTTCACACCGGCTGCTGCTGATTTGAAGAAGAAGTTTGTTGGATTGATTCCAGCATATCCGGACACTGTGTACGATCTGTACAAGATTGATCGTTTCCTTTCGCCAGGTTGGAATGTTCCGGACGCTGCAGCTTGGAACGCAGACATTTCAAATGCGCTGCGCGATCTCGGTGGCCGCAAACAAGTCAACCTTATCGTAGTAGTCGCGAAGACTGATGACGTGAACTATGAGTATGCACTGCGCGATGCTTGGGAAGGTGCAAACAAAAACGACGTTGTTCTGATTGTTGGTAGCACACAATATCCGAAGATCGACTTCGTGCGTGTTCTCAGCTGGACGAAGAACGAAACTTTCAAGATTCAATTGCGCGATGCAGTGATGGACAAAGGTACGATCGATCGTAGCATCATTGCTCTGTGTGCTGCACAGATCGAACAGAACTTCCAGCGTCGTCAGATGAAAGAGTTCGCGTATCTCGACGGCGAAATTGATCCACCAGAATGGTTGCTCATCGTGCTGTGCGTCGTGTTGGTTGCTGGTGCTGCTGGTGTATACATCTGCTTGCTGAGGGTTAAGAAATGAGCGTCACAATAACATTCCACACGGTCGCTGAGAAAGTTCCGAACCATGGCCAGGAAATCATCTGGCTTCGGAAAACTTCCAGCTTTGGCTATGACGGCTTCGAGCCGCAACAAGTGGAAGTTGAATACCAACTGACTGAGCTTGACGAGGACGGAGAAGATAGTGGAAATGCATGGTCCTGGTGTACAGAGTACACGTACAAGTACGGTGAAATCCTAACCAATGATGACGTTCCACAACGTGTTGACATGCTCTTCGATTGCTGGCATGCGCAACCCACCGATTTGTGGATCGATCTCGAAGAATATTGGGCTTGTTTCGACAAATAAGTCTGTGCAATCCCGGTGATTCAGAATATAATCTCCATATCAAAACCCTTACGGAGTAACAAAGTGAAAAATCTGCCAAAGCAAAAAGGTTCCGGCCTCATCGTTGGTCTCGTCATCGCCGGTGTTTTCGGCGTCGTTGCACTCACGGCAATCGGCAGCTACATCAGCGCAGCCAACTACGGCAACCGCGCAGAGCAAACGCTCAAAGCGAAATATCAAGATAACGAAAACGTTCTGTCGTCCGGTTACCAGCAACTGCAAGGTGTCGCCGGCGTTACCAAGATGGCGACTGAAGATCAAATCGCAATCTTCAAAGCTGCAATCCAAGGACGCTACGGCGACGGCGGAAGCAAAGCTGTATTCCAGATGATCACCGAATCGAATCCGGTGCAAGACCCACAACTGTATCGCAAGGTACAGCAAGTAGTCGAAGGCACGCAGAAAGAATTCCAACTGTCGCAGACGACTTTCCTGGACATCAAGCGTTCGTACGAAACGGAACTCGGCACTGTCTGGAAAGGCATGTGGCTCGGTTTCGCCGGCTATCCGAAAACGGATCTGAGCCAATACAAGATCATCTCGAGCCAAGGTGCATCAGATGCTTTCAAAACCGGCAAGCAAGCTGCCCCTAACTTCGGACGCTAATATGTCACTCTGGAATACACTGAAAAGTGCGATCGTCGAAGACGATGGCATGGCGGTTGAGCAACCGCAAGCACAGGTTCAAACCCCGCAAGGGGTTCGACCAGCTGGCACTGTAAACTTCGCACCACAAACTCATCTCAATCAAGAGATGGTTGATGCGATCCGCAAAGAAACGTTTAGCCGCAACACTGCCATGACGCAGTTGATTACTGCAAGTGATTCGCTCATCGAGATTATTCCTGATGCGTCGACTCGCATGCGAGCCGCACAGAAGATGGCCGGCAATGGTCGTCAACCGAAAGACTTCGGTGATGCGGTGCAAATCCATCTGACCGATGTCGACGGTATCGAAATGCGTTTCAACAAAGCAATCGACGACAAAGTGAAAGCTGAAGTCGGTGGTCTGACGTCGCGAGCTGATGCTACCGAGAAACACATCGAGCAAATGAGCAACGAAATCAAAGCGATGACCGAACGCATCACGCGCATGCAGCAAGACATCGGCACTGAAACAACGAACCTGAATACGATTCGTGCAGAAGCGTCGTCAAAAGAAGCCGGCCTGCGTCAAACCCATGTCGAGTTCAAAGCTGCAGCGGAAGCTGTTCGCCAAGAACTGAATGGTCACAAAGCAACAATCCTCTCCACTCTCGGCTAATCGCCAAAAGGAAAACAAATGATTGAAAATGAACTGAAGACAAAATCCTTTTGGGAACGACCAGAAGGAACGACCGGTATGGTTACCATCGCCGCGATTATCGGCGGACTGTGGCTGACTGGTGACTTCTTCATCGGCCTGTTCAACAAAGCAATTACGATGCTCGGCCAAGCAATCACGATCACCGTACTTGGCGCCATTCTGTTCGGCATCGTCATGATCTTGTCGAACAAGAAATTCCAAACGCTGGTCAGCTACGGCTTCAAGAGCATCATGCGAAAGATCACCGGCGCATTTGTCGAGATTGATCCGATTGGTATCATGAAGTCTTACGTCCAAGATTTGCGCGGTAAGCAAGCGACGATGGAAGAATCGATTGGTAAGCTGCGTGGTCAGATCAGCGTGTGCGAAGCTCAAGTCAACAAGAATGATGCCGCATACCAGACGGAAATGAGCCGTGCAAAAGTTGCACAAGAGAAAGATATGAAGTCGGCATTCACCGTCGCCTCGCGTCAAGCCGGTCGTCTCGAAAAGCTGAACAAACAATCGCTCGTGCCGCTGCTGAGCCAAATGCAAGTTCATCTCAGAGCGTTGCTGAAGTATAAAGAAGTCACTGGCACCGTCATCGACGACTTGAACAACGAAGTCAAGGCTCGCGAGATCGAACGCGAAATGATGATGACGTCTCACTCGGTTATGTCGACTGCGAAGAAGATCATCAACGGTGGAACCGACCAGAAGGAACTGTTCGACCAAGCGATGGAATTCGTCGTCAACGACTACGGCATGAAGATGGGCGAAATCGAAAACTTCATCGAGAACTCGAAAGGTTTCGTCGAAGGCCTCGATCTGCAAAACGGCGTGTACGAAGCAGAAGCAGCGAAGAAGCTTGCAGAGTGGGAAAACAAAGCCGACTCGATTCTGCTCGGCTCTACCGGCAAAGCTCAGATGCTCGAGCAGTCGCAAAGCTCGTACATCGACATGAACATCGGTGCACCAGCAGCTGAACTCGACTACGCACGATTCTTGAATCGTGACGACCAGCGCAAATAATTAACACAAGTTCGGCCGATGGGTGTATAATGCATTCATCGGCATTTTGCCGCACACAAGTCTGACAGGGCTTAAGTTTGTTGTATCAACTTTGAAGGAAATCAAATGAAACTGAAACCGCTTCCAAAAGCGATTCTGATCGGTGGTATTGTGATCGGACTCGGCTTCGGCGTTAACGCCGCACTGAACAAGGGATACTTCAAATCCCGCGCAACGATCGAAGCATCCGTACCGGACAAGATCGATCTCCCAACAGCAAGCACATCGGCGCCCGCATCGAGCGGCACCATCGTTACCGGCAGTGCAAATTCTAACGAGACAATTCGCATCAAGACGATTCCGTGGAATGGTACTGCCGGCCTGCATTACGCGAATGGTGGTGCTGATACTGCTGCTGGTTCGCTCGTCGCAAAGCGTGGTCTCAAAGTTAACATCAAGCGCGAAGACGACTACGCCAAGCTGATCGCCGACCTCGCATCGTTCGCAAACGACAACTCGACAGGTTCGCACTTCGTCATCATCATGGGCGATGGTTTCCCTGCATTCGCAAAAGGCGCCAACGACGCACTGAAGTCCTTCAACCAATCGGTTGCTGTGGTCGGTGCAATCGGTTACAGCCGCGGCGAAGACAAGTGCATCATCGACAAGAACGCGAATGCCAAGGGCTCGCTCATCGCTGGTTACCTCGGCGACGGCGACATCAACATCTGCATCAAGTATGCAGCTGACAACGGCATCATCGTCAACTCCGATCCAAAGACGTACAACCCTGACGCGATGAACTTCGCGGGTGTCGGTTCGTTTACGGAAGCTGACGAGAAGTTCATCGCCGGCGCATGCGAAAATCGTACCAACACTAAGACCGGTTCGTCCGAAAAAGTCTGCGTGAACGGTTCGGCAACGTGGACTCCTGGCGACGTCAAGCTCGCACGCGAACGTGGCAATCTGAAAGTGCTCGCGTCGACGAAAGAGTACGCATGGCAAATGCCTACCACCATCATCGGCAACAAGCAGTGGATGCAGAAAAATCCTGCGGCCGTCAAAGCTCTGCTCGCCGCTGCATTTGAAGGTGGTGAAGCAGTTCGCTCCGACAACACTGCTCTGCTGAAATCCGGTGAAGTGCAAGCAAAAGTTTACGGCGAGCAAGACGGCGCGTACTGGGCCAAGTACCATCGCGGTGTCGTTGAGAACGACAAGACCGGAAACCCGATTGCACTGGGTGGTTCCACGACGATCGGCCTCGCAGACAATGCGTTCCTGTTCGGACTGAAAGGTGCTGACAATCTGTACAAGAAAGTCTACACGGTTTACGGCAACATTGCGGTGAAGTATTTCCCCGACATGCTCGCAAAGCTGATTCCATACGATGATGTCGTCGACACCACGTACGTCCAAGCTCTGCTGGATTCGTCAACAAATGTGAGCGTTGCCTCAGCTGCGACTCCGACGTACGGTGGCCAGAAAGCGGAAGTCGTTGCGAACAAGTCGTACAACATCGAGTTCGATAGCGGCAAGACATCGTTCAAACCTGCATCGATCGCTGTGTTGAATGATCTGCTCGACAACATCGCGGTCTCCGGTCTGACTGTGCAAGTGAATGGTCACACCGATGCAAAAGGAAATCCTGCTGCAAACCTCACGCTGTCGAAAGCACGTGCTGAAGCAGTCGCGACGTTCCTCAAAGCGAATGCACCGGGCAACTTCCCGAGCGAGCGTATTCTGACGCGTGGCTATGGCGACACACAGCCTATCGGAACTGATGCTCAGAACCGTCGCGTTGAAATCCTGCTGTATTCGACCAAGTAATAAAATGGGGAGACTTCGGTCTCCCCTCTCAAGGACATTTCATGTTATCAATATTTGTAGGCTTCATGCTCGTCCTTCTCTGTTACAACATTCCTTCCATCATCGCAGTCAGCCGTCATCACAACCACGCGATGAAGATTCTGATTATCAACATTCTCTTTGGCTGGACGATCATCGGTTGGTTCGTCGCATTGATCTGGTCAGTGTTTCCACCTGGAGCGGAAGAATGAACCAAGCTTTCTTTGAGGAAGCGATGAAGATCATCGAAAACCTTACGGATGAAGAAATTTACGAAGGCCTCAAGAAACACGGCATCGAAGCTTATATCCGTCAATACCCAGAACCAAAGGAAGAAAATGAAGTCGATTAAATTAAACTCGGTGATGATCGCAATCACTGTGACATCGATCATGCTCAGCGGCTGCATACGGCGCGAGGAAGCACCACCCAAGCCGACGAAGCCGGAAACTATCGTAGACATCGAGGCATGGGGCATTCGCAAGGTCTGCATCGACGGCACCGCTTACCTCATGCATAGCCACACGCTGGTAGCGCAGCAGAAAGCCGATGGCGGCCTTATATCATGCGAGGTGCCAAGTGGCCAGAAGAACGACTAAGCAAGATCGACTCGACGCTCTGTCACGGATCAACATGGCTGTGTGCAACTTGTTGTCGGACATCAACGAAGTCGAAAACGAAACCCCAGGTTTCACCGCGCCGGGCGGTTGTACTGAACTGGCACACGAAATTCACCAGCTTCTCATGGAAGCAATGAAGGGCAAATAATGATCACATCACTCTTTACCCCATTCTCGACAGGACCGAAGTTCAGCATCAAGTTTCTTGCTGCTGTGCAACTCGCGATCCTTGCGGTGATCTGGATTTTCCTGCCGGCAAGCAGCGGAGTCCCATCACCTGCAGCAATCTTTACTGCATGGAATGAACTTGCGCTGAAGCAAGGTTTACTGCAGGAACTGTTTAAGTCTGTTGTTGTGATTTGGCAAGCGCTACTCCTGTCAGCGTTAATTTCCTTCGGTGCTGCCTACCTCACAACAGCGGACTTCTTTAAACCAGGTGCAACGTTCATTGCGTCGCTCCGCTTCCTCGGCTTCGCCGGTCTGACGTTCCTCTTCACTCTGTGGGTGGGTGGCGATGGCGGAAATCTGAAGCTGGCCATGTTGACGTTCGGCATGACTGTGTTCCTGATGCGATCGACGGTTGACGAGATCAAAGCGATTCCACTCGAGTCGATTGATTACGCTCGGTCACTCGGCAAAAGCGGTTGGGGCATCACATACGAAATTGGTATACGCGGACGCCTCCACGTCATGCTTGATCTGCTTCGTCAGAATGCTGCGATCGGTTGGACGCTGATCGTCATGGTAGAATCTTACGTCCGCAGCGACGGTGGTATCGGTGCATTGCTGGCTGTGCAAGCAAAGTACTTCAACCTGCCGGCTGTCTTCGCAATCCAACTGACGATCCTCGCATACGGTATCGTCCAGGATATTCTGCTGAACTACCTGCGTGCGGCGGTCTGTCCTTACACAAACCTGAATCGGAGTGATCGATAATGAAAGAAGCAATTGCATTGAAGTGGGCGGAAGCCCTCGAAAGTGGCGAGTACAAGCAGGCACGTGGCAAACTTCGCAGGGTTGACAAGTTCTGCTGTCTCGGTGTTCTCTGCAACCTCCACGCCCAAGCCCATCCAGAAATCGCGGCAGCACAAAAGAAACCCGGCATATACATGGGCGAAGTTCTCGGGCTGTCAAAGGAAGTTGCTGCTTGGGCAGGCATGGACAACAGTGGTTTGGGCGAATTCGCGTTTGAACTCGACAACGCACCGAACGCTGGTAGCTTGGCGGATCTGAACGATCAAGATCGATTCACCTTCAAGCAAATCGCTGAAGTGATTCGTGTATATCACAAGGAGCTATAATGGATCGCAAAATTGCATTAAAGTGGGCGAAAGCTCTTGAGAGCGGCGAGTACGAACAGATGACTGGCGGCTTACGCGGTAGCAGCGGCTTCTGTTGCTTAGGTGTTCTGTGTAACCTCCACGCTCAAGCACATCCAGAAATCGCTGCAGAACAAGACGACCATGAAGTTTACATGGGTGAAGAAGCTGGTCTGCCAGAACATGTTATGAACTGGGCCGGCATGGAATCTAGCTCAGGAACTTTCACCCACGGCTTCCGATACACATTCAAAAATCCTCATAACGACAGGAACGAAATTGAAGACGCGAGAAGCTTGGTTGATTTAAACGATGATTACGAACTAGATTTCGATCACATCGCAAAAGTCCTCCGCAAACATTCGGACAAACTGTAATGTACAAAATTTGGGTTGCGTGATATAATCTGTTCGTAAACCAAATAAGGAGAAAGCATGTCATATCAAATTCGCCCGATCGGACCGAATGATGTTAAGAAAGTCATTCCGGATTTCGTGATCGAAGCGGTCAACGAACTGATCAACGAGAAATACACTGACGGTCGGTTCATCATCCGTCAGAACGAAATCAAGGAACGCATCAAGTCGAAAACGGATCAGGACTTCGATTTCGCGTGGCTGGATTTCGAGTCGATCTATCGCAACGCGGGTTGGCGCGTCGAGTATGACAAGCCAGCGTACAACGAGAGCTATGAAGCATTCTTCGCGTTCACAAAATGACCTACGCATTCGAACAACGTCTGTTGACGATCGAAGGCGTCGGTCTGTCGTACGGTGACAAGCTGATCTTGCGCGACATCAACCTGCACGTCGACAACGTCACACGGCCTGGCATTAACCAAGGGCAATGCATTGCGTTGCTCGGTCCGTCAGGCATTGGCAAGACGCAACTATTCCGCTGCATTGCAGGAATGCAAAAGCAAACAGTTGGCAAGATTACACTGAGCGAGCAAAAGCGAGCAGTCGTAACTGGCGAAGTGGGTATGGTGCAACAATCGTATCCACTGCTTGCCCACCGAACTGTCCGCGGCAATCTGGAACTTGTCTGTAGTGACACATCAAAAATCGATGCACTGCTGACACGCTTCGGTTTGCTGGATCACGCAGGCAAGTACCCAGTTCAGCTTTCCGGCGGACAGCGTCAACGTGTCGCAATCATTCAGCAGATGATTGGCAACCGCCACTTTCTGTTGATGGACGAACCGTTCTCGGGACTCGACATCATTGCGAAAGCGAAAGTGTGCGACCTCATTAACGAAGTCGGCCTCGTCGATGAACTGAACACAACCATCTTCACAACACACGATCTGGAATCGGCAATGATGATTGCCGACACGATCTGGGTCATGGGTCGCGAAGAAGGAAAACCTGGTGCTACTATTGTCAAGACGTTTGACTTGATGTCCATGGATCTTGCTTGGCAAGCTGACATCACGAAACACCCAGCATTTAACCCGCTCCACAATCAACTGCGCGATCTTTTCAAGACGCTCTAAAGGAAATAAAATGGCAAAATTAAAAGCACTGCCGAAGGCGATCATCGTCGGTACCGTGGTTGGCCTGTTGGGGTTTGGTGTTTTCAAGCTCCTGCCAGAGGTGAAACCACCAGCGACAGTTACGGTTGCACAAGACCCTGACGCAGACCGCCGCGCGATGGCAATTGAAGTCAATCAGTCGCGCGTTCGTGCTGCGGCGACGGTTGAAACTCCACCGCCACCAAGTGTTGGTGAGACACCTGCACAGCTGACACCAGATGTACCGCCTGGTACAAGGTTGCCAGGAGCAGGTATTGCATCCGGTGCAAAAACTGGTACAAACTATCCAATGGTGAATGACATCATCAAAGTTTGCTCGACAACCATTTACCCACTGCGCAACGTCGTGTCGACCGGCTCGCTCGACAACATCAGCAAAATCTACACTGATTCGAATTCACAATTCGGCATTGTGCAGGAAGATGCTCTCGCGCTGCAACAGCGTTCCGATCCGAAGATGATGTCACGCATCGTTGCCGTGTTTCCGTTCTTCTCCGTGGAAATCCACGCAGTCGTACAGAAGAATTCGCAGATCAAATCGCTGCAAGACATGGAAGGCAAACGTGTAGCAGAAGGACCAACTGGTTCAGGAACTATTGCGACGCTGCAACTAGTAAAAGAATTGACGGGTATCAAATGGAAAGCTGATCCAAATCAGTTGACGCAAGCTCAAGCAGTAGATGCAGTTGAGAACGGCTTGATTGACGTAGCGTTCATCGTGGCTGGTCAACCCATCCAAGCATTATCTGCGGGTATCAATTTGAAGCTGGTGCCAATTGAGCATCCTAAACTGGATACCTACAAATTCTACACAAAGACACAGTTGCCAACCGGCGCATATCCATGGCAAGGAACCCCTGTTCCGACGTACAAGGTAAATAACGTCTTGGCTACGTTCGCCTATAAAAACGAGTTCCAAAAAGAAATTGGCGATCTTGTTACCTGCATCACGAAAAATGTAGGGACGCTCCAAGCGACTGGTCACCCGAAATGGCGTGATGTTGATCCGCTCGATATCGATCGTGTAACTTGGCCCGTGCACCCGGCTGCTGGTGCGGCAATCAAACGTGAAGCTAAAAGGAAATAAGATGTCAGATCAAATCATTTTTGCGATCCATACGGATTCGTACTCCGGTAACTTCGAGCGTGAGCTGTGTGCTTACATCACCGGTCAAGTCGGTGATTGCGGCGTGGGTGACGACATGGCAGAACGCTTTGTCGAGGACCTTGGCGAGGACCTGCAAGAAGAATTCGGTGAGATGATCGGCGAGCACCGTGACGATCACGGAATTTCTCGGCCTTGTGTAATATACCCAACACCTGGTCGTTACAATAACGGCATGGGCCAGATGTTCGACTGTACGCCTGGCAATTCTGATCCGCAATATCCGGCGTACGAATCCGTCGCGATTTACTTTGACGAGATGCCGACCGACGAGATGTTCGATCTGATGAAGGCTCGTACAGATGAATATGCGAAGAGCGAATACAATCGCAAGTCGTACTTCAAGGACCGTGCTCCGCTGATCATCCGCGGCTTTGAACTGATCGTCGAAGAAACTACCGTCAAGGAAACGCGCAGGCCTGTGTAAGAAAGGAAATCACCCATGATAAAGAAACTACTGGTCGCCTTGTTGTGGATGATTTCAAGTTCTGCCACTGCTGCACACTTCGGTTCAGAATCCGTTCTCGTTGTAGAAGACGGAACGGGTAAAATCCTGTTTGAAAAGAATGCAACGCCGGTGATGTCGATTGCATCGTTGACAAAGCTTATGACGGCAATGGTTGTGCTCGATGCAAATTTGAACATGCACGAGCTGATCACCATTGATCGCTCTGACGTCGACATCCTCAAACACAGCATGTCGCGCGTGCCGGTTGGTGCCAAGATTACCCGTGGTGATTTGTTACAGCTCGCGCTGATGTCGTCTGACAATCGAGCGGCAGTAGCATTGGCTCGTACGTTTCCCGGAGGACATTCTGGTTTCGTAGCAGCAGCGCGTGCAAAGGCTGCAATGCTGGGTATGTCCAACACCTCGATCGTTGAAGCTAGCGGTCTGTCGCCCGGCAATGTTTCCACTGCTTATGATCTGGTGAAGATGGCGCAAGCTGCTTCTCGTTATCCCGACATCACTCGGATGACCACAGACAAAACCAGTGTGATCCACATGAGCAGCAGAGCTGTCAACTTTAAAAATACCAATCGCCTCATCGGCACACAGGGTTGGGATATTCGTTTGTCAAAAACCGGTTACACAGAAGAAGCGGGAAGATGTTTCATCATGCGCATCGCGGTCGGCAGTAAGCTCGCTACACTCGTGCTGTTGAATGCTCACGCCAGTTCCGTTCGTATCCAAGACGCATCCAACATTCGTCGAGCAATGGGCGGTGAACTAATACAAACGGTAAAGAAAAAGCGCAAATCAAAACGGCGCAAATAATGGTGTGCAGATCCAATGTACACGTGTATAATTCCCTTACCACTTTAGGAAACACCATGACAAAGAAACTTTTCGTATCATCTGCTGTACAAGTGGCGCTGTTGAAAAACGTCCTCATCCCTGAAATGTCAACCGGCTTCTGGAAAGATCATCGGCCGTCGGATCATGCAACACAATGGGAAGACCTCGAAATCATCGTCAGCGAAGATTCGAAACTCGGCCCAGTTGATTGGCAGGCACCTCGCCTGTACAACTTCATCAATCCTGAATTCATTCAACCAAATGAAGAAATCCTGGTCGCCGCTGCACGTGCAGTAAAGCCATCGAGCAATCTCCGCTCGGTGAAGAAAGAACTGATCGAGCTGTCGCACATCGTCGGCGGTCGTCTGACAGATGCCAACGTCAATCCGACGAAAGCAAATCGCGGTAACAACAAGCATGGCACGGTTCAAGAAACTGTAAACAAAGCTAAGGCCGCAGTAAAGAAAGCAGCAACCGCTGTGAAGAAGACAGCAGTAAAGAAAGTCGCATCGAATGCCGTCACGATAACCAAAATGCCAGACGGTTCCACTGTTCGTCGTGTAGCAGTTGTGCGCGCCGATCCATTTGCAGCGCTGACCGGCAATGCAACCATTACGACACAAGTCGAAACCACTGAAGGAGTATGACCATGGGCTGCTACGTAAATCCAAGTAACGAGAGCAAAGAAGAATTCCTGGCACGCGAAGGTCGTCGTGTTAGCGTGCAAGATGCCGCAATCACCGAAACAGAAATGCCAGTATGCCTGGTCGACAACGGCTTCTTCAAAGCCGCAGCTGTCGGTTACTGCGAAGACGAAATCGCTGCGTTCGCAAATCCAGATGGTCGGCCGAAAACCTGGTTCATGGTGCCACAAGCGAAGTTGCTGGAAGCCAGTGACCTGGCCGAGTACCTGTAAGTCATGACCGGTCCATTCTATCTGCGGAAGGATTTCGATTGCGGTGTCTACTGTAACGAATGGAGTCTGTTCATAGTTGAACCCAGCGGTTCCCACATTGGTGAGCTGCAGTTCAACGTAAACGACGAAAAGCGAGCAGAAGCAATCTGCGCGGCGATGAACCGCGCAGTTCAAAAGGCGACACAATGAGCACGTTCCAGAGCGGTAAGGCCTTGCTCACCGTTGAAAAAGACGGTGACGACCCTGGTGCAGGTTCGTTGTTCGTAAGCATCAATTGCTTGAGCGGCATTTCCAAAGACGATTACAGAGGTCAAAATTGGTTGTATGAATCCGTCTGTGAACTTGCTGCATATTGCGACTGGTTGCCAGCACAATGTTATCGCATGGAGAACGGTGACAAATGTGTCTTCCAAGTAACATTCGAGCAAAGCTATTTTAAAGGCGATGGTTACTCGAGCGATGACGATGAAGAAGTTGTCTTCACGAAAGCGAAGAAGATCCAACACAGTCGTGGCAAGAATGCTTCCAGGAAATTCCTGAAGAAGTTTTACCAACCGAAGAACAAAGCCAAGTTTGGCGGGAAAATAAAATATGAATATGACTCCAGAGAACATGCCACTGATCATGGCTTCTATTAAACTGCAGAGCGATATCCTCATGCACTTGCAGAAGAACCTGCGCTTGAATCATGAAGCAGCACTGGACACTGCCTGCGAAATCATTCACCTGATGATGCAGAGCGGAACCGTGATTCCGGAACTCGTAGAAGCATACGAGGGTGTTGATACCGACGGCGAAGAATACGGAAATAACACTTTGCAAGATTTGCCCGGCCAGGTATAATCTTTACATCGGTTAAACAACTAGGAACAAATCATGGGCATGGGAATTTCATTGGCAGATTTGATAACTGCACAATATCGCGAAGTTGGTGCGACGCATTACATGCCCGGTACTCAAGGCTTTACGATGTCGGTTTTCAATGGCACGCTCGTACCAGACGGTACGGTGGTGTACATGCGTGTGGGCAACAAGTTCGCAGAAGTTGGCACGGCTGGAAGCCTGCCAGGAAGCGAGAATGGTTTCACTGCTGCTTGCTTCAAGACAGCTGACGTTCCATTCGCTACTCGCCTCTTTATCAATGTGACCTAACATGTCTAAAAACAAAGACGAATTTGTGTTCAAGGGATATGGTTGCCCGACCACGGAAATGTGGACCAGACGTGCTGCCTTCGAGGAAGCGCATCCTGATCTCAACACCTTCATGAAGAAGGATGCTCCGCATTTCGCGAATAGTAAGACGCGCATTGCGTACAGCGTGTGGGAAGATGCAAACTTTCCAGTGGTGCCATGACCGAACATCCGGACCTTGAGCGGACTATCCTTGAACAGATCCGTGAATTCCTGAGCGGCAAAATGCGAGGTCGTGTTCAAAAGATTCGACTGACATTCGGCGGTGCCGGTAACCAGATCATGACGATCAACGGTGTTGATTACGCGACGTGGATCGACTACAAGGAATGGCCAGAACTCGGCTCGATCGTCGAACACAAACCATACTCACAGTCGTATCGTAACTGGATGATGGAGTGCACAAAGATTCTGAACGTCGAACGCGAATAAAATAAAAAGCAAACGAATGTTTGTGGTACTATAAATACTACTGAAGAGATAGACTCTTCCACAATTCACCCGCTAATCGAGGAGCTCGAAATGGCAAACAGTACTCCGAGGCGTAACCGCCTCACGGTCTACATTGGTCGGTTTCAACCGTTCCATAAAGGACACGTCAATATCCTGGAACAAGCAATGGAATCTGCAAGCCGTGAATTTAACGGTGCGGTCCTTGTTCTTGTCGGAAGTGCACACATTGCACGCAACATCAAAAACCCGTTTACTTACGAAGAACGTCGTGCCATGATTCGCGCCTGGGTCATTGCAAACTACCCTGTCGGTACGCGCATGCCCTACGTCGAACCGATCCGCGACCAGTCGTACAACCACGCGAAATGGTTCCAAACCGTTCAAGAAATCGTCGAAAACACGATCGCTGATCTCGGTTGGAAACAATCGGAAACTGACGTAGCTATCACAGGTTCCGACCGCGATGAAAGCACTTGGTATCTGAAATCGTTTCCGCAGTTCCTCAACGACCTGAAGCCGGCCGTTCCACCAGGTAAAGACCTGTCGGCAACGAAGCTGCGTCATCGGTTGTTTGGTGAAGGATACTACGACAATTCGGCGAACAAGTGGAATGATGTGCCGGGTACGACTTGGGCATTCCTCCGAAACTTCATGGAAACCGCCGAGTACTCGACGCTGCGCGAAGAATACGATTTCAACATCGAATACAAAAAGCAGTTCAGTTCGCTCAAGTACGAGCCAACCTTTGTGACGGCCGACTCGGTCATCATCCAGTCGGGTCACGTGCTGGTAGTTCAGCGTGGTGCACTGCCGGGCAAGGGCCTGTGGGCATTACCTGGCGGCTTCGTCAAATCGCATCAGACTCTGCTGCAAGCAGCGATCTGCGAAGTGATTGAAGAAACTGGCCTGAAGCTTGCTGATGGCAAGAAAGCAAAAGAAATTACTGAATCGATTCTCACTGGATCGGTTCGGGCAAAAGAAAACTTTGACGATCCAAACCGAAGTCTTCGCGGCCGTACGTTTACCACCGCGTTCCTCTTCCGTCTGGACGACAGCAAACCGCTGCCAACCGTCAAGGGACAGTTCGCCCCACTGGAAGATACTGACGGGGTCGAAGGCATCGTTGAAACAGCAGATGCCTTCTGGTTGCCAATCTCGGTAGCGAGGGCAAACAGTGACAAGTGGTTTGAAGATCACCACGCAATACTTGATGTAATGCTTGGAATGATCAAAGACTAAGCACGTTTCAACGGATTAGCCTCGAGTCCAATTTAAATTTCGAGAACTTTAAGGAGAATCAAAATGAATGCAATGACTCAATTCGGCGGCGACAAATTCATGGATCGCCTGTTCCGCAAAGCCCCAGGTGTTGTGTGGGACATGATGAGCGGCAAAGTCGGTGTATCGACTAAAGAAGGTATCGCCACCTTCACCGGCGAAGGCGATGACGCCCAGATCGACATCAACCTGTTCGACCAGTTCGGCATGGAAGTTCCTGCGTTCGCGCAATCGACCCCGCTCGATCAAGTCAACGTGGGCGATCTGATCTACTTCGGCTCGACCGACAAACCAGGCTGGATCATCGAAAAGCGTTATGGCGTGAAGCCAACCGGCAGCTCGACTCCACGTCGTCCTACCAAGAAAAGCACTGCAGCTGGTCCTGGCGAACTGACGGTCGCAGCAGAAGATATCGACAAGTCGAACGTGTCGTTTACGCTGATGAAAGTCGACGGCCAGCGCACCACGTGGAAACCACCAAAGGTCTCGATGCTGGGCATGGGTGCTGATGGCGTTATGGTCATCCGCTCACTGCTGACGATGCTGCCTGGCGGCCAAAGCGACCTGAACGGCATGCAAGGCAACATGATGATGATGATGCAAATGCAAGCCATGAACGGCGGCAACGAAGACGGCGGAGGCCTCGACATGGAAAAGCTGATGCCAATGATGCTGATGGGTGCCATGGGCGGTAACGGCGGCGGCGGCAACAACATGATGCAAACCATGATGATGATGCAAATGATGGGTGGCGGTGGCAACATGTTCGGCGGCAAGAAAAGCAAAAGCACGGCCGGCAACCTGAACGACACCCGCGGCAACAACCCTTTCAATCGCTGACCGACGACAGCGATTGGGACGCGAAGTTCCACTCAGGACTTCGCGGCCTGACCAGGGAAGAACGACAGTTGCTTTCCCCGGTCACAATCGTCGGAATGCGGTTTTATGCCGGGGCGCATGACTACATTCACCGGGCATCGAAAGAAGATGTTTTATACCAGTGTCTCTACTTAGTCCCTGAGAAGGACAACAAGTACGATGTGAATGCAGTGATGCTTCACAACGGTAAGATCAAACTGGGAAGCGTTGAGTCGAACGACGCAGCGAAATTGAAGCGCCTGTTTTCCGAGTGGGAAGCAGAAAATGGCGGCGGAATACCTGGCGAGGATGTTCTCGTGGTAAGATGTGACTCTATGCCAATCGACGCAAAGACCTTTGAATTCAAGGGTTCAGTACATGTTCGCGGAATGTATCGTGTAAACGAACGTCTCGCTCGTAAGTTTTCTAATAAGAATCGGAAGGATTAATATCATGGGTAACGCACGTTGGGATCAAGAGACCTACAGGTCGTATTCGAAAAGCACTGACTACGTAAACAAGCCGCGCGAGCAAGTGTTCTCGCACAGCGTCAACACAAAACTCGATCCGCGCAATGTCAAAGTCGGCAAGGGTGACCGTGTCGGTCTGCAACTCCGCGAGTCGATCATCTCGGAAGAAAATCCGAATCCGACACCAATCATCCTGGGCCTGGACGTCACCGGTTCGATGGGTGCTGTCGCTGAACAAATCGCGAAGATCGAGCTGCCAAAGCTGATGACCGCAATCCACGAAACGGGTGTCGTCACTGACCCGCACGTCATGTTCCACGCAATCGACGACGTGTTCGCACAAGGTCATGGCGCTCTGCAAGTTTCGTACTTCGAGCCCGATCTGAAAATCGTCGAGCAGCTTCGTCAGATGTGGATCGTCGGCAATGGCGGTGGCAATGGTTCCGAGTCGTACGATCTGTCGTGGTACTTCGCGGGCAACTACACCTACCTCGAGTCGTACGAAAAGCAGGACCGTCCTGGTTTCCTGTTCACGTTCGGCGACGAGCCAGCGCCGTTCGCAACGGTAACCAAGCGCGATCTGGAAACGATCTTCGGGCCGGGTCAGTATGAGAACACCACGCCGGCTGCAAGCCTGAAGCAAGCGCAGAAGATGTACCGTGTCTTCCACGTGCTGGTCGAACACGGTCGTTATTCCAGCTCGGCGCGCAAGAGCTGGGTTGAAATGCTGGGCAACAACGTGATCTTCCTGAAGGACACTTCGGCTCTGACCGACGTTGTTCTGGCAACGATGGCAATCTCGAACGGCGCCGACATGGAAGCAGTGATTGCTGAATCCAAAAACCCAGAAGCTCTGCGTTACGCTTTCAGCACAGTGCTCGCAGCTCAGTAATTAATTAGCTGTACAAGAATGGGCCATTGATGTATAATGGTCCATTATCATTTGGAGTAACCCATGTCTAATGCAATCGCCGTTATCGGCGCAAACTTCGGCGACGAGGGCAAAGGTCTTGCGACCGACTTCTTCGCACGTCACTACAATGCTGCTATCGTAGCTCGTGGCAATGGCGGTGCGCAAGCTGGCCACACCGTTGTTGCTGGTGACCGTCGGCACGTTTTCGGGCACATCGGTTCCGGTGCATTTGCTGGCGTGCCGACCTATCTCGGTTCCGGCTTCATTGTGAATCCATTCATGCTCGACAAGGAATTTAAAGAGTTCGGCAAGCGCCAGCGTGTCTATGCTTCGCCGGACTGCCGCGTCACCACGTTCTACGATATGGCGATCAACTCGCTGATCGAACTGAAACGTGGTCAAGATCGCCACGGTTCATGTGGCATGGGTATCAATGAAACGGTTACCCGCGATGCAGCAGGTTATCGTCTTGATCTCCGCACTATCAAAGACAAAGCGTGGACAACCAAAGAACTCGTGGAAGGCATTCGCGATCATTGGGTACCAGCTCGTCTCCGTGACCTCGGTATCACCCGCGAAGATTTCGCTGGTAACGACCAGGCAGACCTGTATTTTGACATGCTTAACTTCAGCGTTGAGCACATCGCAGAAGGCCTGATGCACCATGCTGAACTGATGATGACCGATAATCCAAAGTTCTTCATTGGCCATCCAGACGTCGTGGTTGTTGAAGGTGCACAAGGTCTGATGCTTGACGAATTCCTCGGCGACTTCCCACACGTGACTCGTTCCGTGACTGGACTCGCATCGTCGATTCGCGCTGCTGCCGAATGTGGCAAGACAGCAATTCGCCCTGTCTACATGACGCGTTCATACACGACGCGCCATGGCGCCGGCGATCTGTTGTACGAAGGTCTGAAGATCACTGACAAGGAACTCGAGACCGATGCAACCAATGTCACCAACGATTGGCAGGGCACGATCCGTTATGCTCCGCTGAACCTGCATCAGTTGGCCTGGTATATCCGGGAAGACATGAAGCGCGGTCAAGCGGTCGCGCAACTGTTTGGCATCGAAGTGATGCAACCAAAGCTGTTCGTCACCTGCATGGATCAGCTCGGTGAATACGTTCACGTCGTTACCCGCAACAAAGACATCATCAAGATGAAAACAATCAAGCTGATCTCGTACATCGAGAAGGTGCTGGGTATCGAAGTATGCGCGACGTCATATGGCCCATCAGCTACTGATGTTCAATTGCTCCACGACGTGCTGTAACTGCTCTAAATAATCATCTGAGGTCTACTGGTAGGAGGGTATCATGCATGATGGCAAACGTGGTGTATCGATTAAAGAAGTCGAAGATGCAGTTCAGCGGGCAATTGAGTCGGCTGAATGGGCAAAGCAGATGGACGATGCTAGAGCATTAACTTGTCTGCGATCATTCCTCACTTCGCAAAACGCGAAGAGTTTGCTGTACTTACATCTTGTTGCTCTTCAACCAGAAATCTTTGGCGACAAGGACGAAGACAACGTGCTCAAGCGAATCCCACGAGCCGAGGTTTGTGCACTGTATGAAGATGCAGTGCATACTGACTCGTCTGACATTCTCGACGTCAAGTACACCGGCATGACATCTCTCGGCAGTGCCAGGTACGAGTTGGTTTCTTGCATCAACCCACACATCGCTGTCTACATCAGAATGTGTCGTACTGGTCTCCGCGCTGAAATCAGGGAAGAGAATTTCCTGATCGCTCGCAGACAGCCGAAGCCTGAGCCGAAAGGCTTAACCAGTTTCTTTAAAAGATTGATGAACAGACCATGAGCGAACAAATCTACCTCAGTCGTCGCAACCTCCTGACTCTGCTGTCAAAGCTTGATCGAGCCGCGAACGGTGAAGTCACGGCCTGTACGATCGTCAAATACCAGAATCAAACCGATCCGTTCGTTCAGACAATGGATGCAATTGCGGTGACCGCAATTGAGGATTCGGACTACTACGAGAAGCGTGCTGCTGGTGAGATGCACCCTCGCGATGAGGTTGTCATTGAGGCAAAGGCCATACAGAAACATGTTCGCACTGCTCCATGTGCTCACATTTACACCGGGTACGAAAAGGGTCTGGACATGCGATTCACGTTCGCCCTTGACGAATTCGACGGGATGACTGGTGAAATGGTTACCGTCAAGTTCCCGGAAAATACCTATTCAGTCTCCAGTTCCTTCATGCGCGGTCTGTTTGAAGGCAGCATGAAAGCTGCCAAGACCGAATCCGAATTTCTCTCCCGTTACCGGGTTGAAGGTCCACAGATCGTGGTGGAGAATTTCATGTCGATTGTGTATCGTTACTTCATTCTGCATAAATAAAGGATCTCCACCAAGGATCCAAATACTATGAAGTTACATGAAATCAAAGGCACCCGTAGCGGGAACGCCGACAAGCGCGTCACGATTGAACCAGCCAAGGGCATTTACGGCGATGTGAAACTCGACGTAGAATATTCCGTCTCTGCTGGTGGGTCGTCACGTCATGGCGACAATTCCTCTTTCGATGAAGATCATCCAGATGAGTATGACGTGAAGTCAGTGAAGCTTGCTCACGATGTCGAGCAACTTGACGATGACGGTCAGGAAGTTGTCAAGACCTGGCCGAAGGGTACGGACGCACATAAGCTGCCAGGTTGGTCCCGCAAGGACGACGACGCTGTTGAAGAGAAGTTGTAATGCCTAACGCGCTCGTAAAGTCTTACGCCAAAGAAACTGGTAAGTCAGTTGAGCACGTGGAGCAATGGTGGGAAGAAGCAAAAGAGCAGGCCCTCAAGAAATTCAAGAAGAGCGATCCACGGTACTGGGCCTATGTGAACGGCATCGTTGAAAAACGAGGCAAGCTTGTTCACGGCAAGAAAAAGAAACGTAAGAACGAGGACATCATGTCCTTGTCGTTCAAACAATTCTTGGCTGAGGAGTACGGTGATGAGCAAGAAGAAGCAGGTAGTTCGGGAGATTCAGGAACCTGAACCAGAAATCCAAGGCTACTGCCCTGGATGCGATGAGCCAAGAATCCGAGATTGGATCTGGCATAAACCCTGCTGTCCCTACGATCCAGGCTTCAATTGTCCGGACGATCAAGTATCTCAAGACAATGCAAGAAGTAGTGTATAATAGAACTATTCTACGGTGAAGGTAATGCTGTAGAAAGATTGCTGTAATTCGGTGTGATTTGATGGATTCTGGACTGGGGTTCGACTCCCCACACCTCCACCAAAGAACTTTGGACGTTGTGGCCACAACGCGCGCTCGAGAAATCGTTCCCCTCGCTGTATAAGGCAGCGAGACTTCAAAGTTCTTTAATGGGGGTGACCTGGCTTCGACAGGGTCGCGGAGATGATCAACGCAGCACGAGAGTCGACCGACGTAATCGGCGAAAAACCGCTAAGTGCAAACGACGCGAACTTCAGGATCGCTGCCTAAAAAGCAGTCCCTGTGAGGTTAGCCACCTTATAACCAAACGGTAGGGGTGTGGTCTTCGGATCGCACCCTGCTCAGATTTCAGGAGGAAGCGATGTTATCAGCGATCGTAGCACGTGTGGTTCTTGCCGGTGTAATTCTAACACCTGGAGCCGTCACGCCGAGTACACCTCCAGACACTAAGCCAGCACAACCGGCTTGGTCTAACGTTGTAGAACTCCCAAACTTTAAAGTTGATGTTGACCCCAAATCAATTCGCATGGTTGTACGCAACAATGGATTTGAAATGCTTTCGACGATGAAGATGGATTTTGGTGTTCCGATCCAGGTTCCAGGTAAAACAAAGGTTGGTGCGTACTATGTGAATGAAGTCGTTGTGAAATGCAAGGATGATTCATTTGATATTGAAAAATCCACGGTGTACTCTGTCGATGGTGAAGTGCTGGCTTCTGGTGTTGGAGTTGCCACGATCAAGAATCCAAAGAGCGCAAAGAGTTTCATTACCGTGTGGCTGCATATGTCGTGTAATCAGTTCAAGGGCAAACACCCACCGATGGTAATTTAGTTCAAATAAGAGTGTGCAAGAGCAGGTCATCCAGGTAGAATAACTCTATCGAAACAAGCAATACAGATTACGCCTCGTTAGCTCAGCTGGTAGAGTGACAGTCTCTAAAACTGGAAGTCGCGAGTTCGAATCTCGCACGAGGCACCAAATAAAGGAAATATCATGTTCGGAATGTTTGAAAGCCTTACCAAGGCAGTAGTTGGTGTAGTCATCGAAACGCCACTGGCAATTGCTGCCGACGTCGTAACACTCGGTGGTGCACTGACCGACAAGGAAGTTCCGTACACCACGACTGCTGTAAGCAAGGTCGTGAAGAATGTGCAGGACTCGACGAAATGAGCCGCGAAGAACAGCTTGAAGAAGTTGTATCCAAACTCGTTGCAGCGATGAAGAAAAGTGTTGACGAGGGTTCGACTGATCACCTGGATTGCCACGATGATGGTGGCGCGTTCTGGTACGATGCAATCGACGAAGCGAAAGCATTGATAAAGTAATTATCAAATGAATCCCAGGATGTTGGCTTAGAAGCAGCCATCATTTAAAGAGTTGTGAGTGTTAGCCCCTCGCTGCGATCCCAGCGGTGACTAGAGGGTACGCACAGGGGAAGGACAAGCACTGTTCACATAGTAAGGGGCTATTAGCGAAGATGGTATACACTTTGCTAGGTTCCACGTCCAGGAGGCTAAGCTTTGGACTAGCAGGAAGCTCAATGGATCACAGCCCAAAGAGTAATCGATCGTGGGTAAGGGGACTAGACGAGATCGAGATGCTATGTGAGACCCTCAGAACATTTGGCGTAATAGCACACTGGATTCATTTGATAAATATTTTAAGGCGTGTATGAAGTTGTGGGCATATTACTACTGCGGTTGTATCTTTGAAAGTGCAGATGCATTAGTTAGTCTGCATCATTCTAAGGCCGGTGCGTGGAAAGCAATGCGTGAACGAATGCAGCACCAAGCACAAGAAGAACGTGACTTTGCTATTCAGTTCGGTGGCAAAGCCATGATGCGGTACAAGCCATTGCAGTATGTCCGACACTGTGTCGGAAGCGTTGAAGTTTTACCGTAACAAGGCCAAGGTTCTTTGCCATAAATAGAATCAAACATAACAAAGGAAATATCATGTCGCAGCTCTAGATTTCTACCAAAGCACCAAAGACTTATCTGTACACCATTTCGCGTCGAGACCTCCCACTCGCGCAACAAGCTATTCAAGCCGGCCACGCCGCTATTGAACACGCTTACTCGTATGGCCGACCAGTGGATCACCACCCGTCGTACATTCACCTCACGATCAAAAACAAGAACCAACTCGAGCAACTTCGGCAACGGCTGAACGATGCAGGCATTCCTACGGCCGAATTTCACGAACCGTATATGGATTGGGGTCTAACTGCGATCGCATGTATCCTCACTGAAGAACAACGTCATCTCACAAAGGGACTCCAACTCTGGCGTCTCCCAACCCAAGGAGAAGTAGCATGAACCTGACTCAAGCCGAAGCAGTTGCTTCACTGTATGAAGAACTTATCAAGTCGATCGATCACGAAAAAATTCCGTTGCCACGTTACAACACTGGCAACTTCAAGTGGGAGACAAAAGATATTTCGCGCGTTTACCTCGATGATGGATACATCACGGTGAAGTGGAGTCGGTATCGCGGATGTGGTGAGTCGACCACTGAAGAAACTACGATCTCACTCGATCAGATCTTTAATTACTAAACCGAAATATAGAGCATTAGCTGCCAAATAAGGAATTACAAAATGAACAACCAGCTTTAGATTCTCCGCGAAAAAATGTCGTCATGCTGTCAGTCCAAGGGTCAAACGATCCTGGAGCATGGTGAAGCTGTAGCCGCCCGATACAAGGACCTCATCGGCGATCGCAAAATGGAATGGCGTCTGCCGGATTGGTTTGATCTGGACTACCTCCTGCCACTCTGCCCACCAGCAGATATCATGGAGCAGTACCACATCTACCACGATTGCGGCAAGCCGTATTGTGTAACCGTTGACGATGAAGGTCGCCAACACTTTCCAGACCACGCGACGATCAGCGCATCAATCTGGCGCGTACATGGCGGTAGTGACCAGATCGCCCAACTGATCAAACGAGATATGGACATGCATACCATCAAGCCGGCTGATGCAGCCCAGTACGATCGTATGGATCTTGCCCCAGCTCTTCTGCTCACGGCTCTCAGCGAACTTCACGCCAACGCTGAGATGTTTGGTGGTATTGAAAGCACGTCTTTCAAAATCAAATTCAAGGCGCTTAACAAAGTCGGTCGCAACATCATCACTCAACTCAAAGGAAACTAATCATGAACGTTACTCAACTCTTCAACTCCAAAGAAACCTATCTGGCAGCGCGCGCAGACTGGAAAGCCAACTACGCTCGCCTCACAGTGGAAGCGCGTGAAGCACGCAAGGCCTTCAACGATGCGGCAGCCGCATTCAGCAAGATCGGTTCATACCGCTGGAACCTGGGCTACAGCTCCCCAGAAAACGCAGCGTACAACGCGGCTTACAAAGTGATGAACGATGCTCGTACCAACAGAGCGGTTATCCGACGTGAAGCAAACGATGCTCTCAACGACCTGGTCGAAATGAAGAAAGAAGCAGCGAGCCAGTGGATGGCGAAACACTTGGCAATTGCTTAACGCGAAAATAGCATCTCCGTAAATACCAACCATGTATAATAGGCACTTGCTACGAACGGAGATGCAATGAAACTTTGTAATATTTTGATGGCGACAGCAGTTGCTATCGCTGTAACCGCCTGCGGTGGAGAGGGGTCGCAATCTTCCTCACCACAGAACACGTCTTTGCTGGCCTCGATATTCTCATCGAGCCCGGCAGAAACAACTGTAACCACCGTCAACGGTAAGGGTCAGAAGGTCGTGCTCGACACGAACAACCCACCGGACATGACTGGCCCGTCTTTTGAGACGGACATGAAGCGCATGCGTGCCCAGCGTTTGGAAAAGTGGAAGAAAGGTGATGCTCTCGAGCGCGCACCTATTCCTGCACACAAGCATGCTCAACGCCCACCAAAGCGTTTGGCTACCACAACACAGTCAGGTGTCTCAGCGAAGCTTGCGGCTCCTGGATTGGTAATTGGTCAGACTGTAAAGGTTGCACCAGACCCAATCAATATCCCAACAAATGCTGGAACGATGGGTATGTGGTCGCAGGTGTATGACTGGCCTGTAATTCCAATCCACATGTCGATGATGCCCGATGGTAGGCTCATGAGCTTCGGCACAGATGGTACCGGTAAGCAAGGTGCATCCGCCGTCTACGCGATCTTCGATCCTTCACTCGGTTTGTTCGACGGTCACATGACTTTGCCGAACGGCACCAACACAGATATCTTCTGCAGCGTTACAGTTCTCCTGCCGACGACAGATCAACTCCTGGTAGTTGGCGGTGACGTTCTCGACCCAGTATCTGGTTACCCACGCAACACTGGTCACAACGGCACGAGCCTCTTCTCCGAAGACAACTCGCTGGTTCGTGGCAACAATATGAATCGCCCACGTTGGTATGCATCAACTGTGACCATGACCAACGGCGAAGTATTCGTCATGGGTGGACTCGGTGGTGCAGATCGCCCGGAAATGCGTTCGACCGCCGGCGTGTATCGTCTGCTTGGTACGGCTGATACCAGCCGTCTCGACTACTGGTACCCACATAACTGGCTCGCACCTGATGGTCGTATCTTCGGTTACGACTCGTACGGAAACTATTACTACGTGAACACAGCTGGCACCGGTTCAGTGCAAATCGTGAATCAATGGGATGTAAACCGCTTCGGTGAAACCGGTACTGCAGTCATGTACCGCCCTGGTCAGATCCTTCAGATCGCCGGCTACGGAAAAGGTGTTTCACTGATCGACGTCCGTGGTACTGTTCCAACCATGACTGTTCTGGCTGACCTGCCAATTCGTCGTCAAGACTCGAACGCAACTGTATTGCCAAACGGTAAGGTGCTCGTAACCGGCGGTTCGGAACTGTACAACGAACGTGTGAACACTTCCAACCAAGCTTCGACTTGGGACCCGGTAACTCGAGCATGGACGCAAGGCGCAGTAGCTACGATGGATCGCTTGTACCACTCGATCGGCATGTTGATGACAGACGGAACAGTTCTCGTCGGTGGTGGCGGAGCTTGGGGGCCGTTGAACAACTTGAACGTAGAATTCTACTACCCACAGTATTTGTTCAACGCAGACGGAACGCTGGCAACTCGCCCAACCATTAACACTGCTGCAACGAACACTGCGGTTGGCCAGACATTCACCATGACAGTTTCGGCTGACGTGACGAAGGTTACAATGATCAAAGCTGGTTCGGTAACACACAGCTGGAATAACGAACAGAGCTTCCATGAATTGAGCTTCACACGCAACGGCGATACATTGACGGTGACAATGCCAACTAGTGCAACAAATGCACCACCGGGTATGTACATGGTCTTTGCGATGAATGCACAGGGTACTCCATCACTTGCTCGGATGGTTAAAGTTGGCGGCCCGGTTGCTGCACCTGCTCCACCGTCGAACATGACTGGCACATTCACGAGTGGTAGTGGTGTGACTCTGAACTGGGTGCAATCAGCTGCGGCTGGAATTACACAGAACGTTATTTCGCGTAGCACAGCTGCAGCCGGTCCATTTACAACGATCGCGACTGTAACCCTGCGCACAACGTATCTCGACCCGATCGCAACTGCTGGAACGTATTACTACAATGTCAAGGCTGTGAACGGAAATGGAACTTCGTTGGCGTCAAACACTGTTGGTGTAACGGTGACTGCTCCACCACCTCCACCAAGTGGCGGTATCGTGACTCCGCCACAAGGTGCGATTATCGCTCCGACTGGATTGTCGGGTTACACATGCGGAAGCGGTTGCTGGTCGACAGATACTGGAGTACGTTTCTCCTGGACCCAATCCACGTCAACAGCGGTTACCGGTTACCATGTGCGTCGTAGCACGACTTCACGTACTGGACCATGGACAACAGTTGCTGCTCTTGGCCGTGTGTCAGGATACATTGACAAGAACGTGACATCGGGTGTAACGTACTACTACAGCGTAACTGCTGTAACGTCCACGGCTTCCAGCGCGTGGGTCACTCTGGGATATGGTGTGACATCAAACATCACGCTGACGCAAACGCCTCCGCCTCCACCGCCTTCGGGCGGTACGCTGAGTCTCAACTCTCAAGGCGAGACTCAGTTTATGGTAATGAACTGGTGGCGAGGAGACCCGGCAAAGGAAGGAAACTTCCGACAACCGGGTATATGTACCGGAATTGCTCCAACTGGAGATTGCACCCTGGGCGCTCGGAAGACATTCCGACCCCAGGGATTTTACGTTCAGAATACCATGTTGTGGCTTGAAGTGCCGCAGTATGATAATGGTGTAAACTCTTTTGATCACTATCCACTGCCAATTGAGCTGGTGAGAACAGGTTGCACGTTTATCGTTCGCCATCTTCGTACTCACACAAACCTAGAGTTTCCACTGAACCCACCAGGTTTGGAGATTCTGCCGCACACGTTTACTATGTCTCAGTCACTTTGCGATGGATACGATCCAACGTCAGCTACATGGCTTGCAAGCCTTAATGCAGCGGTAGATGCGATGCTTGGTCCCGACCCAGCACCGTACACACCGGCAGCTTACCCGTACAATGATCCACGTACAGGTAAAGATCCTTCGCAGCCGTAACGCGAAAATTGGCACTTAAACAACACTAAATAGAATATAATTCTAGGTGCTGTGCTGTGTTTGTAACATTGGTATTTTGTCAACATAAGGCAAAAACATGTTATAATGATCCTAGTCAACATTTTAAAGGGACTATTATGAAACGTGAAAAAGCAGTTGTCGACCGCGAATGGTACAAAGCAAAGCTCTCACCAGTTGCAGCAGGGTTGTTTACTGATGCGTTCTATCCAGAGCCAAAGCGTGGGACCGGAGCACAGTACGTGTTCTTCACTCAGATCGACATGACACCGTCGCAGCAAAAAGTAATCGTCGCATCCAAGCTGAATGAAGCTGGGTTGCGCATGATGACAAAAGACCTGGCACAGAAGTGTTTGATTCCAGGCAACAAGGCAACGAAGGCTGAGATGGTTCAGCTGAACGAGCTGAGCAAAAATCTTAAGCTCTAAAAATAATTTTATAAGAAAGAATATAATGGCATCCTTACAATTAACGGTTCAACCCTTCGACATCCCAACGAGTGTCTACATCGAGGTCCCGAATGCTGGAAGCATTCCGATTCCGATCGAGGACCTCGATGAAGAAACTCTCGGTCAGATGGTCGAGGAATTTGCAGCAGCAGTTATGGCAAAGGCTAAAGCACAATGACCTCCATCGTTCAAATGCTGATCGACAAGTGGGAGGGTAACGAAACCGGCCTGCGTGAAGACTACCGTGAAAAGCTCCAACACGGAACCTGGATCGTCGAGTTTACCAAGACCGATAGCACTCCAGCTATAATGGAATGCACACTCGATCCACGCCTGCTGCCACCTACTCCGCCAGACAATGGCAAACCGGATCGTGCTGAGCCGGAGCATCTGCTTCAGTGCTACTCCCTCGACCGTCAAGGCTGGCGCAGCTTCACTGTGGCCAACGTCAAATCCTTCTACAAGAAGCCAGACGTATCATGATGATCAAGCCCAGCGTAACCGACATGAAGCAGATGCTCAAAGAGTTCGACGAGATCTGCGAGAAGAACTTCGAGACCATGAATCAGAAGCGCAAGATGATGAAGGCTATCATGCTGGCAGAACATGGCGAAGACTTCGACAAGCCTAAACGCACCATGACAATCAATGTCGCTGAGGAGGCCATCATCAATGAATGGTCCAAGTCCCTTGAAAAAGAGATCATTGCAATTCGCAGAGACGAGTTTGCGTACCCGTCTATCACCTACAGTTTTACTGCAACAGGTCTCGGCTACGTGTTGACAGTCAAAGAATCAATCACCGAAAAAGAACTCAATGTGAGCGATGA
>Ga0326734_1000079_pt1 | contig 33070 bp, 50 predicted proteins | sample 15_GP2_1315_FD_207944 | JGI IMG/M metagenome (GOLD analysis project Ga0326734, IMG submission 207944) | Glacier ice microbial communities from Ngari, Tibet, China - 15_GP2_131.5 | ecosystem: Environmental > Aquatic > Freshwater > Ice > Glacier | place: China: Ngari, Tibet | collected 2018-07-18 | reverse complement strand
CGAAGAAAAAGAAGAAAGACGTGTATTTGTCGAAAAGTGCAAATCGGATATTTTATCTTTTGAACAGGCAATTGAAATATTAAAAAGAGAAAGCAAATGACACAGGCAATAAAAGAACTAGAGTACTGTATAGAAAGAGAGAAAGATTTAATTGATTACGACAAAAGCATTATTCCGTATTTTACATTTAAAGAAAAAGCAAAATATAAAAAACGAATATTGGATTCTAAAGCAAAAATTAAATGTTACGAACTAGCGATTGAAATATTAAGGAGAGAAAGCAAATGATAGCTAAAATAATTAAGTTTCAGTTTTCGCATTCGAGTAACGGCACTTGTGGATATTATCAGTACAGGGTTAAGCTACCTAAAGAAGTAGTTGAAATGTTAGGAAGTGAAATACACATCCGCAAGCATATAACGCACTACGAACTATCACGGTTTGGCGAAGTGCAGGAAGGAAGGGTAAGCATGATAAATAAATCTAATTGGCTTACAATGCCTAGCAACTTGGTTCAGGAGTTTGAGGACGTAGGGGAATACGATATTGATTTGGATTTTGAGAATGAGTGTGTTAGCATGGGAAGGAAATGAGCGAAATAATTAGACTAGGAGACTCGATGCAAATCATGTCTAAAATAGAAGATCATAGCATAGATTTGACAATATTAGATCCAAACTACCAAGATTGGGACAAGCTTTGTGAAGAAGGTTTAATTTGCCAGGCTGTTAGGGTTACTAAATTAACTGGAAATATTATCTGTTTCACAAAACAGCCGTTTGATTATAATTTAAGAAATGAAGTAAACCACATATTTAGACGTGAAATTATATGGACTTTTTCAAATGGCGGCGCATGGGTAAGTAAGAAGATGCCTTTAGTTTCTTTTCAAAAAATATTTTGACTAACGCTATCTAAAGAGTTTTACATAAATGTTAGGACTGGACTTGACTATTCAGAAAAAACAAAATCAATGAAGCGGAGCACTAAAGTTTTTGGAGACTGGAAAGAAGAAGGAAAGCAATTTAACAAGTCAGATGAAGGCACTTGGATAAGAGACCACTATCATTTTAATAAGCCACATACTGGAAAAATACCTTCTAAGCCAAAAGATTTAATAAATATAATTGTTAATTGTTTTTGTCCTGAAAATGGAACTGTTTTAGACCCATTTCTAGGAAGCGGAATAGTTGGGGCTGTTTGTAAAGAGCAAAATAAAAACTTTTTTGGCATAGAAATAGATGAAAAAATATTTAACTTATATGAATAAAAAAGGGCCAATATCAAAAGATCAATCTGCATTCAGTCCTCCAAAAGAGGGAAAGCCACCTAAGCCACGTAAGCCGATCAATAAGAAGTCAGCTAAACGGAAAGTCGCAGATATTGAGTATAAGAAACTAAATATTCAATTCTTATCCGAAAATGCAACATGTGCAATATACCCCCAGAATTTCGCTACTGAAGTTCATCACAAGCATTGCGGAAAGGATAGGGATAAATACTACCTAGACACTAACACGTGGTTGTCTGTAAGCCGTGAAGGCCATTTATATATACATAATAACCCGATTGAAGCTCGGGAGAAGGGGTGGTTGTTTTGAAAGGAGTTCAAACATTAGCAATCGAGCATTTTCTTAAATCGGCAGGGCTGGAATTTAAAAAAGAGTTTAGATTCTCAAAGCAACGAAGTTTTAAATTTGATTATGCAATACCTTTAATAATGGTAGCGATTGAGTATGAGGGCGTTGTTAGCGTTAAAAGCAGGCACACAACGATAAAGGGGTATTCAATGGATTGCGAAAAATACAATCTGGCACAAATTGAAGGATGGAAAGTGCTTCGTTATACGGCATTAAATGTAATACAAATAGAAACAGACCTAGAAAAACTAGGTTGGCACAACAAAAAATATTAGACAAATGGCACGGGAAGTAAAAAGAGAAATAATAAAAGTTAGGGTTCGCAGTGGTTGGCCTGAAAAATTAAATGATGACTTAGAATACTTTAATATAACTATAAAAGCTTTATCGGAGGAATCTCATGTAAGCAGAACCCGAATAGGTTATATCACTAAGGGTATTGCCAATTGGGATAATTTCATAGCTAAATTGACAGAGCTGAATACTTTAACGTTGGCATTCAATAGAATAATATCTAACCGAACCAGAAAAGCAGCCGCACACGCTTGGGTGTGGGAAAAATAATTAAAATAAATATCGGTAATTTGTTTGTATATTAATTAGTAAATGTTACCTTTGAATAAGAAATGAAAAACATAATCTTTGAGAGTAACCCGTTTTGGTTTAACCGGTTGATTTGCAGGTATCAAAAGTGGGAAAATAAACAGTATAGTAATTTTAAACAGAAGTAAATAATACGATTATGGATAACACAGAACAACTAGTAGAATGGTTTGAAAAGCATGAAGACCTGCCTGAAGATTTTGAAGGATTGCAAATAAAATTTAGTGCCTGCAAACAGGCCTCGGCAATTATGTTTTTGGCATCAAAACTTAAAGATGAGAGTCAGGCGTACTTCTTGCACGGCGAGCATGATACGCTTTATATAGGAAGCGATTTCGATGACTTTGAAGACTTTACAGAAGAAGAAGTAATTATTGCAATACACCACGGCATTACAATTGCCGATACAGATGAGGGTTTTCAAATATACGCAAGCCTATAGGTGATTTTAAACAGAAGTGATATGACACATACATTAGAAGTAAAAGATTTGCAAGAATGGCTCAATTGCATAGCATATACCCTCACAAAATGATGTTTTCGATTAACGGAGGTAAAGCGCAGGAATTAAGAAGGGGTGGTGTGTTAAGTGTTTGGGAAAATCATTTTACGGTAACGGTTACGAGAAAGAAGTATAAACGGATTTATTCAATTTAATTATGGGACTATTAGAATTTGTATTTCAATCATTTTGGCACTTTGCAGGGTGTGTTATTATTCTACATTACTTGGTAGTTTTATTTATAGTCATAATTCAAAAATAACAATATGGACACAATAGAAGGAAACAAAAAATTAGTTTGTGAACGATGCGAGGGAGATGTATCAGAAACATTTTCCTGTGAAAGATGTGAAATAGTGATAGGTGAATGTTGTCAGGCTGCATATACACAATTCAGTCAAATAGATTACAACTGTTGCAAATCATGTGATAGCAGAACTGATTATGACTAAATCAATCAACAAGGTAAACACATAAACGAATAACGGAATGGAAGAGCTGATCGAAAAGGTTTTTGAAAAATATCCAGAAGCAGATTTTATTTATGTTCATAAGGACAAAAGTATTTCTATAATTAAGTACGGTCAAGAATTTGGTTGGGACGATACCATTAAAGATTTCAATTCCCTTGAAGAACTCCGCACCCATTTAAACGAATAACACATGGCTAAGATAACAGTAGAATACCTTCGTGAATTAGGGCGGGATTTGTATTTTGGGAAAATAACATATAAAAACTTGGTCGAACTCCTTAATGAGAAAGCGAGTGAGCCGGAGTGGGTAAGTGTATCGGATAGACTCCCTGAAACAAATTCCGAAGTGTTGTGTGTTAAGAAAAATGGATTAAAGCTGATCCTGTCATACCATGCCGGATTTGATACATTAGAGAGAAAGTTTTATTGGTGGGCGTTTGATAAGTGGATGGATCAAAATGCACAAGTAACACATTGGATGCCACTACCAAATAAACCAGTATAACAGATGATATCGGAAAGAATAAAATTAATGATTGAAACTCTTAGAAAAGAAGAGGATAGATTAAGGCAAAAATCAAACTTTTGTAGTGAACATAAGTTTTATGAAGAAGAAAAGTGGATTCGCCAAAAGGTAAAAGTTATTTCAGAAATTAGATTTGAAATGGAGTTGTTAGAATCTAAGAATGAATTTTGTCCACGTTTTAACTTCTAACAGATGAAAGCATACGCAATAAAAACAACAAGTAAACGGATAGTTTTATCTACTATCTCTTATCGGGCTAAGTATACTAAGAAAAAATATTTAGATATGTCACCTAAATTAACATGGAAAGAATTTTACAAACTTGGATACCGATGCGTACCCGTATCAATTACAGAAATAAAAGAAGTTGAATATACATTACAGGATATTATTGACGCAGTTCAATATGGCTTTGATTGTCGAGATATAAGTCAAAATAACGGCAAAAATGTTCCTAATGGAAATGTTTTACAATGGTTAATGAGTAAAAAGAATCTAATGCATGTTCCTGAAGAGTTTGAAAAGTATAAGGTAACAGAGATAAAACCAAATGAGAAATGAAAGAACTAAGCATGTATTATGTCACATCAAAAGGATTGCTATGCATTACGTTCCCTTCGTCTAGTGGGGAAAAGGCTGAATTATGTACAGTTATTGGACTTCAAAATGAAACTTGGTTTAAGCATAAAGAAATGACTAACGAGAGGAAAGAATGAAACCAGAAACACCAAAGCCTAAATACAGGGTAGAGTATATGCCAGCGTGGAGGGTTGATATAAGATATGTTTTTTCTGATATTCACAGCTTCCAATGCTTTATGAGACACCACTATATTTTAGAAATAAAAAAAGGTATCTATCAATTCATTACTAAAATATCATAAATTAATGGACGAAAGGGGTTACATAGCATTAAATAAAAGTAGAGGAATGAGCACAGAAACACTTAACAACTGGATAGGATGGTTACAAGCCCGAATCCCTGCTTTAAAAGAATCGCATAACGTTTATTGGTTGAAACAGGCAATGGAGGGATATAAAAAAGATGGCAAACAAATACAAATTGAACCCGACTTTCAAAAAGTTCTTCATGAAACAGTGTTTGAAAACATGAGGGGTAAGCCGTTAAAAAACAGAGTAAGCGAATTAGGTAAAGATAAAATGACTGATAATTTAGAAAACATGATAGGCAATTTAAGTTCTAAAAGCAAACTGTTGGATTCAGAACAATATTTTAGAAAACAGTTTGGGATTGATCCTCAAGCAAATTTAGAGGATTGTAGTCCAGATGCTCAAGATGTTGTTTGTACGATGGAATCTTACGCCAATCTATGCGTAGATCAGGAATTGGAAGAAAACAGAAGATTAAACGGATGTGTTATGCAAAATAATATTACTAATTTAAAGCTTCAAAGAACTATTGACGAACTAAATGCTGAAATTGAAGCATTAAAGTCAAACTTATATGGAAAAAGCTTTAAATAAATACGATGAAAAATATTTAAACGAATTGAGAAATGACCCTAATAAGTAAAAAAGATTATATCCAAGAAGATTTTGAAAATTTGGTTTATGAATTAGATAAAACCAACTACATTACAGAATTTATAGCACGAAAAGTAAGGCAAAAAAGGGAGGGATTAGGCTTAACACAAGTTGATTTAGCTTTATTCTTAGGTATTTCCAGAACTTCTATGATAAATATTGAGGCTGGCAAACATAGGCTTTCATGTTCCAATGTATGGATGCTATGTTGTGCTTTTAGTTGCACACCAAATGACTTATATCCTCCAACTAAAAACGCTTCTATTTCGGAAGAATCGGAGTTTGAATATACAAAAGTAGTCAAAATAAAGGCTCGAAAAATTCAGTTTTAAAGTAATCAATAATGGGAAATAAAGAACTTCCGAGTGCAGAAGAGCTGTTTGGTAAACATTTTAATGGAATGTATCACGATGACCTTACATCCGAAGGGATACAAAAATATGCTCAGGAGTACGCTCAACTAGTAGCTGAATACCATGTTAAATTGGCATTGGAAGCAGCAAGCGAACACTTTGATGCATATTACAATAAACACGCAATTCTAAACGCTTACAAGGTATAAAGAAACAACAATTTTCATTTTAAGCCATTAGTTTTGTATATTCGTATAAGTAAGTAAATAATAAAAATTATGGCAGACATTGGAAGGCCTACGAAATACTCTAAAGAAATTGCTGAGCAAATATGTTTTGATATTAGTTCTAAGGCTTTAGGTTTAAAGCAAATATGCAATAATGAATTATATCCGCACCCTGTAACTATATACAGATGGATAAGCGAGAATGAAGATTTTCGCAACATGTACGCGCGCGCGAAAGATAGCCAAGCCGATTTATTGGCCGAAGAAATACTAGAAATAGCAGACGATGGATCTAATGATTTTATGACGATTGTTAAAGGAGATCAGTCGTATACAGTTGAAAATAAGGAGTTGGTAAATAGAAGTAGGTTGAGGATTGATGCTAGAAAATGGTATGCAGCTAAATTAAGGCCGAATAAATACGGTGATAAGATTGATGTTACTACCGATGGGAAAACAATAAACCAAGTGCAAATATTCCAATTGCCAAGTAATAAAAGAGATGCCGATTAATGAATATTATTCGCGCACAATCTGGTTTTCAAGAAAACTTCTTAAGTTCTTCTGCTGACATTGTAATTGGAGGTTCAGGCGCCGGCGTGGGAAAGACTTGGACATTGCTTATTGAATCGTTGCGACATATCAATAAAGAAGGCTTTAACGCTGTATTTTTTAGACGTGAAACACCTCAGATTACGAATCCAGGCGGACTTATGGATGAATCAAAAAAGATTTACCCATTACTTGGCGCAACTAAAGCTAATTTAGATTGGAGGTTCCCAAATCAAAATAGAATAGTATTCAGGCACTTACAGTATGAAGATGATAAATTCAATTGGCAGGGTACGCAGTTATGTTACATTGCTTTTGATGAATTAACCCATTTTTCTAAAGGACAGTTCTTCTATATGCTATCCCGTAATAGGTCAACGTGTGGAGTTAAGCCATATATTCGCGCTACGTGCAACCCCGATCCCGATAGTTGGGTTGCTGAATTTATCGAGTGGTATATTGATCAAGATAGCGGGTATCCAATTGCTGACAGGGTTGGCAAGCTGCGTTATTTTATGGTAAATGAAGACAATGTGATTTGGGGGAATTCTTATGATGAAGTTTACGAGTCGAATAAAACAATTGTAGATAATATCATTGAAGCCTCTCAAGGTCAAACAACTCATAAGGATTTAATAAAGTCTTTCACATTTCTAACAGGATCTATTTACGAAAATAAAGCTTTAATGAGTGCAAACCCTCAATATTTAGCTTCATTATTGGCGTTAGATAAAGAGAGTCAACTTCAATTGTTATACGGTAATTGGAAAAAGACACAGAACAATAATGAACTGTATGATTTGAAATCCTTCAAAGACATGTTTGGAAGCCTTAAATCTTGCGTAACTGGCAAAAAGTACATAACTGCCGATATAGCCATGCAGGGGGCTGATAAGTATATTATTGGCGTTTGGGATGGATTTGAGCTTATTGATATTGAAATAATTGATAAGACAGACGGTAAGCAGGTGTTAGATTCAATTAAGAAAATGGCTCAATTACATTCTGTTCCAAACAGTTCAATTGTTTACGATAATGACGGGGTTGGGTCTTATTTAGGAGGGTTTATTATCAATGGAGTCCCTTTTAACAACAACAGAGTACCAATAGCAGGAGGTAAGAAGGCTTATATAAACTTAAAATCTCAATGCTATTTTGAAAGTGCAAAATCTGTCAATGATAATCAGTATTCAATATCCGATAAAGTAGCAAACTACAGGTATGATAACAAAATGAGCGTTAAAGAAAGGTTCCTATACGAGCGAAAATCAATAAGAAAAGGCCGTCCCGACATGGATGGTAAACTACGGGTGACTGGCAAGGATGAAATGAAAGGACTTATCGGCGGTGAGTCCCCCGATATAATGGATATGTTCATGATGAGGACTTATTTTGAGTTAGGGTTTAAGCTGTAATTGCATTATAAAAGGTTTTTGTAAAGAATATTTAGGGGTTAATCCCCAAAACGTTGTACATTTTAAAGAAAAAACTAATTTGCCTTACTTATAATAAATTTTTATAACTTTACAAAAACAATATGAGATTTGGAAAAGAATAATAGCTTAGTTCCGCAAAAACATTTTAAGGGCATTGTGCCTATTGTAAAGTCATTTTTTTACGGTGAAGAAATAGGCAATGCAAATGAATTGACAGGAATAGACAATTCATACACCACCCAGAATTTCATGCAGTACTTAACAGGATCCCATGAATTTAATTGGAAAGGGTTAAGACATTTAGTTAAAACGGGATATTCAAACAATCCAGTGGGTTTTGGTGTTGTAAATAAAATACTTTTAGCACAACGCAATATTGTTTTTACTCCTTATTGGAAAGGAAAGCCCTATAAGTCTAAAACATTCGACTTTGATGTAAATTCGGCTTTACATATGTTAATTACCACAGGGACTTGTATTATATATAAACAAAAGATCACAGGATTCCCAGACGAGTTAAAAGTATTAAATACACTTAACGTAGTTGAGGTTTATCGCTCAAAGACTTTCAAATATAAATTAGACTTATTGGACGGGACATCTGTAAGCCTAATTTATGATGACATGATATTCATACGGTTTGCAGATATAACATCCGAATGTCCTACCAATTTTGGCATAAGTCCTTTTCAGGCTGCGCAAATGCCTATTGAGTCGCTGAAATACATGTACCAAGCCGACACGGCAGCATTAAAGAACTCAGGAGTTAACGGGATTCTTACTAACGATACAGACGAACCATTAGCAGGTATTGAATCAGATGATTTGCAGGCAAAATTAAATAGCCAAATAGGCGGCGCTAATAAAACAGGCCAAATCGCAGCTTCTACTTTTAAGTTACGATTCATTCAGCTTGGGAAAACAGCTAAGGATTTTCAGTTATGGGACGGATATAAGTATAAGAATAGGGATTTGTGCACAGTACTTCAAATTGATTCAGGACAGGCAAACGATCCGGATAATAAGAAATTCGCCAATGTGCAGGAATCGAATAAGTCTTTGTATAACGATTGTGTAATCCCTTTTACTAAATTAATTACCGAAAATAAGCATATATTAGACTTTCTAGGGTATGAAATATTCCTAGATACTTCAAATATTGATTGCTTACAGGAAGCACAATCTTTGAGGTTTGAGAAAAATAAAACGATCACAGAGGCTATTACTGACTTAAACCAATCGGTTAAAGACGGAGTGTTTACGTATGATGTAGCGGTGTTCATACTTACAAACGAATGGGGCTATGGTGAAGATGAAGCCAAACAGGTAATAGTATTACGCGAAACAGATAATAATGAGGTTGCAGACAAATTAAACGTTCTTTCTCCAATCGTTGCTACCAAAGTTATGGAGTCAACAACCGAAAACGAAAGAAGGGATTTGATAGGATTGCCAGCAATAGAAGGCGGTGATGTTATCCCAAGTCCTGCACCTAAATTTTAAATAAAATGACCGTTTTTGTTTGTATTAAATAAAAAACGTATTATTGTATAGTAATTTGATTCATAACTAGAATCCATTGCAAATATGGCAGAAGAAAACAACCCGTGCAACCACGGTGAAAAATGCGTAAATTCTGAATGCACTGCAAAGGTGAATAAGAAAAAACTATCTGCTTCTAAAGCCGACAAAGAATCAATCATTTCACAAAATAAACTTGTAAAGAAATGAGCAGGATTTCAGAAGGATTTAAAGGGGCGGAGCTATTTGATTTTTTAAGAGTCAATAAAAAACGACTCATAGCTGAAAAGACATTTAAGAAACGCGATAAGGTTTGCGATCAGTTATTTTCAGAATCAATCACAAAATCAATAAAAGCAAACAAAGCGGTAACTGAAGTTATTGAATTACAACCAGGAATAGAGCCAGTTTCTTTAATTGGTAATACATTCAATTGGTGCGATAATCAACAAGATGTATTGTTTGCAGGGTGTGCCACTAAAACAATTAAGGAATTGGGGCCAAAGGGTAAAGATTTGATTTACCACCTTAAAAACCACGATACCGAAACAGATTCCCGTATTGGATACCTTACTGATATTTACGAAAAGGTAATACCCCTTACTGATTTAGGTTTAAATATGGTTGGTTCAACTACCTGTTTAGTATTCGATTCAGAAGTGCGCCAAAACCTTTGTAAGTCATCATATAACCAATACGTAGACAAGAAGGTCAAACAGCATTCAATAGGCTTACGATACGTTAAATTAACGCTATGTATTAATGATTCAGCGGATGAAGAACACTTCAAAAACTGGAATCAATATTATCAGTTCGTTCTAAACAAAAGCTCAATTGATTCAGAGGGTTATTTTTGGGCGGTAACGGAAATTAAGTTATACGAAGTTTCATTCGTTCTTTGGGGTGCAAATGAGATCAGTGGAATGATAGAAGAAGAAAAACAATCTGAGCCGTCTACAGACACTCAAAAAAATATAGAGCCGCCTTTGAGCACTCAAAAAAGTTTATCTGAAATGATAAAACAAAAAGAAATTATTATAAACTTATAAACTCTACTAAAAATGGAACAAAAAGAATTCGACGAATTAGTCGTAAAATTTGGCGAAAAAGCAGCCGAAAAAATCAAAGAAGAGTCTAAGAAATTAGAAGAAACTCTAAAGGCAGACCACGCAAACGTTATGAAAGGCGTTGCAACTAAGGATGAAGTTGAAGCATTTAAGACTGAAGTTTTGAAAGCTAACAACGACCTTATTGATAAATTGAAAGTTCAAGGCATTAAATTAGCTGAATTTGAAAACAAATCAATAGGCGAAGGCGAAAACGTTCTAGATGCGTTTAAAAAAGATTTAGAGTCTAAAAAATCAGACCTTGAATCAATCAAGTTAAACAAGTCTGGAAGTGTTGCATTCACAATTAAAGCGGCTGGTGTTACTGGTACAGTTGGGATTGGTGGTAATGCTGCATCTATTGTAGAGCAAGGTTCCGCTTCTGCATTGTTAAGACTTGGTGACGGCCCAGCTTACACAATTGAAAGAGGACTGCCATTTATATTGAACTTCGTTTCAGTAGGTAATACTAATTCTGCCGCATTGATTTGGTTTGATGAAATACCTAAGCAAGGTGATTTTGATATCACTGCTGAAGGTGCTTTAAAGCCATTAGTTCAGTATTTATTCGAAAGACGTACTGCATCTTATCGCAAGGCTGCTGGCTATTCTGTAATTACAGAGGAATTTGATCAAGACTTCCCAAGATTGGTGTCTACAATTAAGCAATTAATGAGAATTGATGTGCGCAACAAGATGACAGATTTAATTCTGACAGATATGATTGCAAACGCTTCTCCTTACGCTTATAACGGATTAGATGCCAGTATCGATAATGCTGATAGATACGCTGCAATCGGTGCTGCAATAGCTCAGCTTCAATCTTTATACTATACTCCAAACGTATTAGTTTTAAATCCTGCTGATGCATGGGCTATGAAGCTTACAAAAGGAGTTGATGGTCACTATATCATGCCTCCGTTCCAATGGGATGGCAAAACGTACGAGTTCGGAACAGTAATAGTTGATCCACGCGTTGCGATTGGAAACTTCTTTATTGGTGACGGTTCTGTTTACCATGTTGATTTGAAAGGCGAAATCATTGTAAGAATTGGTTACAATGGAGACGACTTTATCAGAAATCAATATACTATTGTGGTTGAGCAATACTTCTACAATTATATATCTACTGCTAAGAAGCCTGGATTTATCTATGCTAACTTTGCAACGATCATGGCTGACATCGAGAAACCATAATTAAAAATACCCCTCAAAATAAATTTGAGGGGTATTAATTAAAATACAAAAATCACATTCAAAATTAAATATTACAGAAATGGCAGAAAATAAAGAATCTCAAGAAAAAGCATCTAAGGTAATTCCTGAAGGTGAATATAAGTTTTCAGATATTGTAACTTTTAAAGTTCAACATGAAAAGGAATTTAAAGGTACAAAGCATTTGAAAGACGGATCTACTTATAAGTTGCACGTTTTGCATGCTACTAGATTACAAGATAAAGGAATTGGTAAAATTGTGTAATGGGAATACTAATTGATAAATCGGACTTTGTTGGAGACTACGAGTTAGCCAAAAGCGGACAGGACAATATTAATTTATTCATTGAAAAATATGAGAAACAAATATTATCCCAGTTGTTAGGGTCTGAATTGTTAGGTTTATTTCAGGCTGACTTATCTATTGCTAAGGTTCCACAAGCGCCGCTTTATCTTGACCTGTATAATCCATTTGTAAAAGATATGGTTGGAGTAAATGTCGAGTATATAGGGTTAAAGGAAATGGTATTGGCTTATGTGTTCTTCTTTTATTCTAGAAAGAACAGCGTTAAATCAACCATGAACGGCCCTGTTAATAACGTTACAGAAGTGTCTGAACCAGCAAACAAGTTCTTTTTAATAGGTTATTATAACCGTGCAATAAGAGCTTTTAAGGTTGTCAGGTATTTATGCGCTTATGACAATGTTGTTTATCCAACTTATGCCGGCGTTAACAAAGATTATGCTTCAATGCTATGAAGAAAAGTACTGTAAATATTGTAAGGGAATTAGTTTCGCAAATGAAGTTTACTTTTACCATTAAATCGGTAACGGATAATTCAAATGGAACTTATTTACTTACAACTGGACGTACTCATTACCTTCAAAAGAACAGCAATACAATATTTGCTATATCAGGCAATAATTACGAAATATTAGATGTAGTAATCAATGAAAGCGTACTAGTAAAGGGTTCCGTTTTGCCTGTAGTAAGCATATTTGATTTGCCTTCACCGTTCTTTTGCCATGGCTCGATAACTCAAGTCAACATGGAAAACACGCAAATAGTCGACATGAAAGACAAAATACCTATGGTGTATTTGTTACGGCCGTTTAGTGAAGATGTTGATGCGATGGATGAAAACGATCCATTAATTGAAAGACAGCCGGGATTAACATTGTTCTTCTTAACGGAGGCTAATTTCTCAGAATGGACATCGGATGACTATGATGACAATGCAATAGAGCCGATGTGGAGCATGCTAAATACCTTTATTGAAACATGCAAATCAAGTGAAGGTATTGGATTGTTAGGCGTTTATAGGGCAGAGGATAAAATTAAGTTTGCCAATTACAACTTTAAAGGAGCAGACAGAATGTTGTTTAATGACAATTTAAGCGGTAAGCAATTAGATATTACGCTACCAATTTACGGTACATGTTGCGACATTGATTGTTAAATTAAAATTATTATGAAAAAACATTCATATAATAACGAATCAAAAGAAGTAATCGAAAAAATTATTCCAGTGGAAACATTAGAAGAAATTACGCCGGTTGTTTCGGAAGAAAAAGAAAATGTTATTGAACCTATTTTGATAGATGAATCTGTAATGTATAATGCTGAAGTAATTGAACGTTTTGGCAAACTTACACCAGGTTCTAAAATTGAAAAGAAAGGGTCTATTATTGAAATTCTTTTAGAAAAAAAACTTATAAAACTAATTTAAAACTACCATCATGGCAGCAGAAGAATGTTTAACAGGAATCGGTAATACTGGCTATCTTAAAGTTTGCGGGTCAAACTTTAAAGATGTAGCCGGCATAATTGTTACGTATGCGTATGCAAACGACGGAACAGAAAATAAAATAGCAGCTAACGAAGTTCTTGATGATGCGTTCTTAACAGCACAAATCAATCAGACGGATGCATCTAAGCGTTGGTATCCAATCGCAACCCCTTTAAATGCATTTGAATCTACGAGATCGGAATCAACATTTGAAGAGCTTGATAACGGTTCACGTGAATTTATCAAGCAAGGCGCGCGTACTGTCAATTTCCAAGTAAGAGGCCAAAGCACAATCTACTTAGGACAATTAAAAGCGTGTGAATGCGATGAGTTAGCATTCTATTTAATAGATAGCCAAGGTAAGTTGATGGGTATTGTTAAGACTAAAGAAGGTCAAGACTTATATCCAATCAAAATGCAACCCTCTTCTTTGGACTCTAATTACATTTTTGCTTCATCTACAACAAATGAATACTTGACTGTATCGTTTCAGTTTGGATTGAAAGAAAATGATGCATTGCTGCGAGTGTATAATGATTCTTTAGTTGAAGGTGGTTTGTTATCCTTAAAGGGGTTGTTGGATGTGTACTCTACGTTTACGAGCGTTACAACAACTGGATTCACTGCAAAACTTGCTACTTTATTTACTCAAGGAGACAAATATAATGCGTCTGGGTTAGTTTTGGCAGACTTTACCCTAACGGGCAATGGATCTCCAATCGTAATCACATCGGTAACGGAAACGCCTGCATTGTCTGGTACGTATGTGTTCGTTATTCCTAGCACACTAACAACTGTGGTTAAGAAATTAACTCCGGTTAAAGCAGGTTTCGACTTTGCCCCAGTTATTGCTAAAACATTTACTGTTTAATTGTTTGTTGATTTGGTTTTCATGTTGGAAATGCCTTCGCTTAATTGTGAAGGCATTTTTATTTAGTACATTTACATAAATAAAATATTATGAACGGACAAGCCATAAAGCAGGACTTTTATATACTAAATACCACGGGAACGGGTACGGATAACCTAGACTTAATCCCAAAGAAGGCTGAATGCTGCTTTGAACTTCCTGCACTTGCGGAACTTTCATTTACATCTAAGTATAAAAACGATAAACACTCGGTTATATGGTTCTTTGGTGAATTGTTTCCGGATGCTAAGATTTATATTCAGAAAAAAGTAAACGGGGTGTATGTAGATGAAGAACTGGTCAATGATGACTATGGAACATTTAAAGCGTTTGGGTTCTACACAAATAAATTCACTGAAAAAGCAATCGGTTATCAAATTGAATGGGCTAAAATACTCGTTGCAAAAGGAGAGGGTGTTTATAGGTTTAAAGGCGAGGGAACTCCGTCTATTGGTGGTGCTGTTACTTACTATTCATTTGAATTTAGACTGCAAAAGTATACAAGCGATAGGGCAGACTTTACCGTACGAGCTGAATGGTATCGAAAAGGTATTTTAGGCTCTAAAGAATCTGACTCTAAAATAGATGACTTTGGGAATCTAAACTATTATAATTCCCTTCGTTTGCCTAGATCAATATTCGGACTTGAAACTAGCAATTTCGAAAGAACTTATATTAAGTATCCAAATGGTTCCCAAATATGGACGCAAGATGACCAAGTAGAAGAGTTTACATGGCAAATAGGTAGAATGCCTGAGCCTGTTCATAGGTTCCTAAGAACAGACATGATGCAGTCGGGGCGTGTGATTATTAATGATTACAATAGCCAAAACCCGACTAGACACGTAGACAGGGAGGTTGTGCCTAATTCAGAATATGCTCCTGTTTGGGTGCAGGGGGTTATGTTTGCGCCTGTTATCCTTAAATTTAATCCTTACTTCCAAAACCTAACTCATTTAAGGGAATAGTTGCATTGATTTATAAGTAATTATGTTTATTTTTAAGTTCAAAATAAACATTAACAGTAAATAAAAGTATCATGAATACAGGTAAAGTAAAATTCTATAATAAAGAAAAAGGTTTTGGTTTCATCATTGATGACAAAACAGGCAAAGAGCTATTCGTACACGCAAGCGGATTGACTACCGATCTAAAAACAGATGACAAAGTAACATTTGATACGATTGAAGGCAAAAAAGGTCTTAATTGTGTTGGTGTGAAAGTGATTTAATAAACACCCGTTCAAATACCCGCAAGAACTTAAGAGCCTTGGCACATGCTGAGGCTCTTTTTTATGTTAACAATTGTTAAACAATAAACAATATTGTAACAAATATTTGTTATTGTCGTTAGATAATAGTAAGTTTGAATATGGAAATTAAATTATCGGTAGGAAGGCAAATAAATAAGCGTAGAAAGTTTAAAGGGTTAAGTCAACAGGATCTAGCTGTTTTGATCGGAAAAACTACAAATTACGTAGGTTATATCGAACGAAGCGAGCGCAAGCCAAGGCCTTTTGACTTGGCAAATATTGAAAAGGTTTTAAATTTTAAAGTTGAGTTATGATTAAAGTATTAATTGATTTGTATTCAATAAAACCACATCCTAAAGATGGTCAATCGAAAACTATAATTGTTAGGGAGGGAGAAGCAACATTTGAATACAAGGGTAAAATGAATCAAAAATTACTTGATAGTTCAGGATATAATAATAGGTATATTATCACTAAAGCAGAGCAGGTATTTAGGAGTGCAGGTGGTGAATATATTTCAGTAGAAGGCATTGTTACTGACAAATCAAAGATTGAACAATTAAAGTCTTTTGGCGTAACTGATTTTACATTTAATAATGACCATCTTGTTTTTGATCATACACCAAATCCTAACTATGTATTTGAATATGAAAAAACAAAATTAAAATGTTTAGATTGTGGGTGTATGGTTTTGCATGATGAAATAGAAAGCGACTATACAGATGAAGGTAATGAATTTAACACATGTCCATTATGTGAATCAATAGATTCTTTTGAAGACTTCAAGCTTGAAGCTATTAATGAAGCATTAAAAAGAAAAGTTGAGTTATGAAAAGTGCTAGACAATTATTCGAAAATATTCACGAAAACGGTATAGTTAATTTAAAAACAGGCAAACCGATTAAATCAAAAGAAATTTCAATCGATAGTTTGGTTGGTAAGGTTTTCAGGAGTAAGCGTGTTATGTACAAGATGCTTTTGAAATCTGACGTTAAGCCTACTACAATAAAAATTGGATTTGTAGGGTCGGATTGGGCAAATAATCAACATGCTATTGAATTGGTTCGTAATTATGGAGATATTATATTACAATCGGTTTGGGTTAAGGTCGAATCTGGCAGGATAAAAGATTCAATCGGCCGCAATTGCAACATTGAAACAATAATTAAAATTGTCAAACCATGAGCGCAGTTAAATTCTTACAACAAAAAGGGGTCTTTTCGGGATCGGATATCGTTTGGATTGTCACATTTGGTAACGGGGAAAGCTTTGATATTTGCGACTTAATGGATGAATTTATTAAGTTTGAAAGCAAAGGAAAAGAACATAACGACAAGCTACTCACATTCGAATACACAATTAAACAACATCCACATATTTCACTAACAAATAACCAACTATGAAAAAACTACTATTTATTGCACTAGCTTCAATCTTACTTACTTCCTGTGGCGAAGATGACGAACCAATACCACAAACTAACATAACAGCAACCGTGATAGGAGACACTACAAACACCAACGAAACAGACACTACACTAGTCAAATTTACCCTTTACTCAAACCGCGTGCCATACATTTGGAAACGCGTTGTAAATGGCAATTGGATGCAAGATACAATCAAGACTAATAGTGCTGTTAGGTATGAGCCGTATGACGCCCGAAACATGGGCATAGGGTATTTTGTTACAATGAATACAAGTGGGCTGAGTACAGACGTAATGAGCATACGGGCGGACTATCAACATAAGTCAGCTTTAAACAATAGCGCACAGGGAATGTCTCATGCGTTTGTTAGGCTTAATGATTTGAAGTGAAAGCAATAAACGGTAACACATACGTATTGATTCGTAAGTACCACGGAAGGAAAGGTAATTTAATTAAGGAGTATTTAAGAGTAAAGTAATATTTAGAAGTAGCGTGGCAAAACATTATAGCTGACTTTGGCCGGATGAAATAAACCCAAAGTTGTAGGCGCTATATTTATGAGTATTATTTATTGCCACATACATTGACGTGTATGTGGCTTTTTTCGTTTAATTAAATAACGTATATTTAGGCATGACAACAGAAAGTGGAATAAGTATGTATTATGTATCCGAAACAGGATTGCTATGTATTACTTTCCCTTCATCCAATAGTAAACAACCTGAGCTGTGCCATGTTATTGGCGTTCAAAATGAAACATGGTTTACGCATGAAGAAATTAAGTAGGTATGCTTGACTCTCTGAAACGATTAGCTGAAAATACTATTAATCTAGATGTAAATACTGTATCTGTTTCAGTCTTTGCTATACCTAAAATAAAGCAATTCATTATCCGGCTAAACAGGATTGAGCAGCTTTATAAAGAAGGGTTAGATGTTGATGACAACGTAATAGGTACGTATTCCTATACTACTGCATTACTTAACGGTGAGGAATCGTATATATTTAACGGGTTAGTTTCCCGTAAAGAGGTTGGTGAACCTTACACATTATACGATTCAGGTGTATTTTACGACTCATTTAGAGTAGATATTAAAAAAGATGGGTTCGTAATCGTAGCAAATACGAGCAAAGAGGACGGCGATTTAGTCGATAAGTTTGGCGAAATATTAGGATTAACAGAAAACAGTAAATATGAACTTGGTCAAAAGATGTTACCAATACTTCGCGAATCAATACGAAGGTCGATACTTAACGAAGTACTATAGAACGGTCAAAGAAATGCCTGTGGATAATTGGATTAAGCTTTATGATAATTCAGACCCTACACAATTAAGCCGTACGGGTAAGATTTGCAAACGTGTAACAAAGGCATTTGAAGATCTAGAATATAACTTTATAGATGTATTTGGAGTTACAAAAGAGTTCGTTCACATGCAGTCTTTGCGTGTTGATCTTGAAATAATGAAGTGCAAACAGATTTATTCTGGCGACTTTTCAGCTCAAATTCATATTGATTTATTAGAAGATGAAATAGAATCCCTTGGCAAATCAAAAGAACATGGTAAAAAATTGATTAAATTGATCCCGTGGGTTGAACATGAAATGGGTTTTAAGATTGACAGGAAAAGCACAATGGTTTCCGACTTTTACGAAATGGTAAATTTCATCCTTGAAAAGAATAAAAAATAATGGCTGAATCTAAAAAGATTACCGGTAATGACGTAATCGAAAAAGACTTATTTAAGAACGCTACGGCCTCCGCTGAAAAGTTTCTCGATATAATTATCAAGACTGAAAAGGCGGTTGTTGAATTAAGTAAGGAAACAACTAAGCAGTTAGTTCAGGTCAAGAAGGGGGAAACGTCCGCTGAAATAAAAAAGCAGAATGAGCTTTTAGACAAGTCAGCAAAGCAAAGAAAGATTTTAGTTGAAACTAAAAAGCTAGAAGCTGAAGCAACAGTGGCCGTTACAAAGGCAAAGGCGGCAGAAGAAAGCCAGGAAAAGAAAACGAACGCTGAAAAATTAAAGGCTGCCAAAGTTTTAGAACAACAAAATTCATTATATTTTCAACAATCAAAACGCCTTAATGATCTACGTAAGGAATATAAAGAGCTAGCGCTGGCAGGAAAAGGTTCCGATAAAGCAACGCAGGATTTAAAGAAGTCTATACAGGCTTTAGATAAGGAATTAAAGCAAGTTGATTCAGACGTAGGACAATTTAACCGTAATGTAGGTGACTATAAGAATCAAGTTGCAGAAGCATTAAAAGGCACGGACTTGTTTTCCGCAGGCCTTGGCAAATTAGATAATAACTCTAAGGCTGTTTTAGCAGGGTTTGGAGGGCTTGTTGATCAACTAAAAAAGGTTAGGCAAGCAGAAGATACAGCGGCCGACGGAGCAAGTAAGATAGGTAAATCATTAAAGGCGGCTGGTATTACTTTAGTAATTGCGGCTATTGCTTCGTTATTTTCGTTCTTCACTTCATCCCGTGAAGGTGCGCTTCAATTTGATTTAGCGTTAAATAAATTAAAGGGAACTATTGACGTACTTGTCGGATCTGCTAGTAAAATAGGCAGTGGTTTGGTTGATAAATTCAACGCGTTACTTCTTAAAATTGATGGATACACTGACAAATTCTCACTTTCAGCAACAAAAAGAGCGGAAGGAGAACGGAAAATAGCCGCAGCAAATAAGCTTTCAGAAGAGGCTACAATTAAATTAACTACTGCATTCGATGGGAATGTAAGTGCTATGGAAAGTCAGATTGCGGCTTATGATGCACTTACAAAAAAGATATTCGAATACGAAGATCAAATACGAATCCTTCAAATATCACTTACGAAAGTAAAGATGGATGAAGAAGATTTGAACGAAATACAAGCCGATAACACTATATCGCTTAACGAGCAAAAGGCCGCTTTAGAGGGTGCTATTAAGTTAAGATTAGAAGGTGCAAAGATATCTAAAAGTATTGCAGACAAAGAACTTGATGTTGCTAGAGATCAATTAGAGTTGTCTTTGCGCAAGTCTGGTTTGTCTGAAGCAGAAATACAAGCATCTAGAAAGCTAACAGAAGAGCAAGTATTTAGATCTAAAATAACAATCAAGACAGGTAATGAAGAACTTGACGCGTTACAAGATAAGTATTTAGCACAACTTGCGGCAGCCGATGCGTTGGATGACTTAGACAGGCAGGAAGCAGAACGAAGAAGGCAAATTGCACAGACTGAAATTATTAACCAGGTTGAATTAATCCGTTCTAAGAAATTAGGAGCCGATGCACAGGTGCAAATACTTACAAAACAGGTTGCAGATGAAAAAATACAACTTGAAGACCGTCAGAATTTAAATGATGAATTAAGAGGTAAGCAACTAGCTGCCCAAAATGAAGAAATAAGAATACTTTCACAATTAAAAACTAGTAGGGGTGAGCAAGCCATTTCAGAAGTCGAACTAAACGACTTAATAGCGACTACTGATGCGGTGGTATTGGCTGGCAAACTAAAGAATTTGCGTGCGACAAAGCTATCTGAAGAAGCTACGACAGAGGTTGCAAAAGTTGTTAATGAAGCCCAAACAAATGAAATAGCTAACAACGAACGTATTGCTAATTTTAAGATTGAAGAAATTGAAAGGCTTGGGAAGATCAAAAGACTTGATCAAGAAATTGCAATTATTCAGCAAAACACACAATTGCAGGCATTAAATGAGGTATCGACCAACAAGGCAGAGCAGGAACGATTGGCTAGTGAACTATTATTTAGAAATGAAAATGTATTCAACACCAATATTATAAGCTTAGCACAACAGGCTTCATACGAACGCATTGCTATTGCAGAAGAAGAGGCTCGAGTGAAGCGTGAATTATTGGATAAGCAATACGAAATTGATAAGGAGAATGTAAACAAATCAATTGCAGATGAACAGTTAAAGGCTTCTGAACGCGCCAAATTGATAGCTCAATACAACCAAAATGTTCAAAAGTTAAATACAGAAAGTGCTAACTCCACAGAGGATTTAAACAAGCAAATTGCAGAACGTCAAAACCAAATACTCATAAAGCAAACTGACATAGTTGTTGACAATATAAATAAAGCTTCAGGAGCATTTTCGGAGGCTTTAGATGAAAGATTCACACAACAAAACGACAGACAGCAAAGGCAAATTGATAAAACGAACTCTAATATTGCCAAACAGCAAGATTTAGCAGCGCGCGGACAAGCTAATCAATTGGCATTTGAAGAAGCCAATTTGGCAAAACAGCAACTAGCACAGCAAGATGCAGCAAAAAGACAGGCCAAAATTCAAGATCAGATACAAACTGCACAGGCTTTACTTAATGCGTACAATGCAGAATTAAGCCAACCAGGGGCAAATCCAGCAAGTGCCGGAGCGCGTGCAATTGCAGATGTATTATTATTTAAGGGCTTAGCAAAGGGCATAGTGCAATTTGCGGCTGAAGGTAACGACATGATAGAAGGCCCAGGTACAACAAAGTCGGATTCAATCCCTTTTATGTTATCTAGGAAAGAGGGTGTTGTTAAGGCTGAGTCAAATGTTGGCAATCCTGGCGTTGTAAAATCGCTTAATAACGGAACATTTAAGGATTTGTACATGCCAAAATACGAAGCCTTCACAAGCGGAAATACAGGAAGCACATCCGAAAATATAGCCAACAGCGTTGCGTTAATGCAAAGCAATTCAGACATTGTTAAGTTGCTCACTGAAATAAAAAATAAACCTACGCAAATGGTTGATGTTGACAGCTTAGGAAATTTGATTGAAACAGTTTATGCAAACGGGGTTAAAAATGTTACTGTTCACAAAAACAAAAAAGGCAGGATATGAAACAAGTATACAAACTTCTTGGAACAGAAATAAATCCACCGAACAATTACCCTGAATTATCTTTAGAGTTAAACTGGGACAAAGACGGAGCAGGTCAAGCGCTTTCTATTAACGACTTTGAATTTGGCGTTATGGAAAATGACGGGATAGACGGGGCTTTCATTTTAAAGAAAGAATTTAAAGATCAAACAGGCGTAGGTATTCTTGAGGGTAAAGAGCTACAGATAACTTTATCCAACGAGCGCGGTAAGCGATACACTATATTTGATGGTTATGTTGACTTATGGAAGGCTCGATACGACAATGGCAAAGTAACAGCGCCTGCGGTTGAAACAGGTTCTATTGATTGGCTAAACGACTACTCAGACTCATTTTCTTTTGAATATCTCTACTCGATTGGATATTTCAGTAAAGATAAATTCATTCCTGTACCTTACATTATTGTTAAGAAGCAAGATTGGTTTGAAGTTGCTATGACTCTAGTTACTATATTTTTGATAGTAGACAAAATAAGGGAACAAATAACCGAAATAGTAAAGCTTGTTGCAAACTCTGTCAATCCGTTAGAAATGACAGCCATACCTAGGCTTATTTTGCAAATTGTTTACTTAGTTTTATTATTTGCATCGCTTATACCTTTGATTATTCGAGTTATTACATTACTTGTCCCTCCTGTTAAGTACCACAACGTAATGACTGTGCTAGATCAGTTTGAAATTGGGTGCAAATACATGAACCTTCAATTTAGAAGCAGCATTTTACAGGCTCCGCAATGGAAGGGATTTGTATTGATGCCAGAAAAGTATAATGTATTTGAAGGGAATAGCGGAATATTTGCAGGATTGGCAGGAGATTTAAAAAATAACAATGAAAAGATAGGGTATTTTAAAGGGACATTTGGAGACTATTTGCGAGCTTTAAAAACCATGTTCAACGCTAAAATAGTCATATCGGACGGGGTTCTTTACTTTGAGCCTTTTGATTTTAAGCTAGGCAATAACGGGATAACTATTCCGGATAGGTTCGATAATAAAGACTCATTCACTTTGAACCATGAGGACTTCAATTCTACTATTATTGTTTCATTCATGACTGATTTAAACGATAGGCATACCATTCAAGAGTATTTAGGAACTTCTGTACAAGTTAGCATTGTTCCCAAAACGGCAGTATTCCAACAAAGATCTCTTCTTAGGAGTCTGAATGAAGTAAGGATACAGTTTGCTTTAGGAAAAACAAAAACTGAATTAACTCTAATAGAGGAGCTTTTGCTTGAATTTTCAAAAGGAATACAGGTAGCTTTGACAGTCATAATAACTACTTTAAATGTTGCTATTATTGCTATCAATGTATTAATAGAGATAATTCAAAACATACTTAAATCATTGTCCACAATAGGTATAAAAATTAAAATAAAGTTAGAGCCAATTAAAAAAATAAAGACTCCGCAACTTGGACAAATGATTAAAGATAGGGTTGGTGTTCTTAAAATGGAAACAGATTATGTTACTATCCCTAAGGTGTTCATTATAGATCAAAGTACAACGCCAAGAAGCACTCGAATGGCTGCGAGAAATAAGCAGCTGTTAAATGCTCGTTACTTATATGAAAATTACCATTACTTAAAATCATTTGTTGAATCCAATGGGAAACCTGCGAATCAATTTGTATTAAAAGAAAATCCAGAGTTTCCATTTTCATTTGACGATTATGAAACTGTAAGGAATAATAATGCTATATTTACACCGCAAGGCGAAGAGGGGGAATTGATTTCATTGAAATTCAACCCTACAAAGCAGACAGCAAGTTGTAGTTATAAGATTCGCAGAAAGTATATTTATAATTTAAAGCAGGACATTTATGAACCAACCGGAGAATAATTCTGACTTATCAAAAATGCTAGAGGGCATGAGTTCTGCCGCTTCTGTGGTTGATCAACTAAAAAAACAGTTTGAAAAATTAATTACACCTGAATTGGTGGACAGCTTAGATCCCGTTACGCGTGCTAAAATGAATGGGTATATTTCTGAGATTGATATTAAATCACAAGAGCTACACAGCATTAAACCTAAAATGGATAAAGCTATGGCAGGGCTTACTAATATGCTTAAAAAGTCTGGATTGTAGTTATGATAGGCTTATTATCTAGAAAATACTTAACGCAAACGAGAGGGTCTATTGAATCTAGTATTCTATACGGTTGTATTGGCGAAAAAATAAATGTTAAAAGTGTCATTTATTTTGAGCAAGCTACAATACTATCAGGTGATAATAAGGGGTATTTTAATCCAGATCCTTCAATTTCAGGAAAGGTATATAATGCAGATTTATGGTATGTTGAAGATGGCAATTTCTTTAACGAGTGCAAAGTTGGGGACACTATAGTTTTTAGATCCCAAACTTTTCCAACTGATGTAGAAGTTTCAGACGTGATTGTCGAAATAATTTCAGGAGGTATAGCAAGGATGTCAAATACTTACACAAATAGGCTTCTTGATGGAGGTGCAATATATAACTCTACGGACATGAAGTCTGTTATATATCAGTACGGACTAGGAATCGGTGGGTTCAATTCTTTGGTTGATGGGTCTTTGCAAAAGTTTATTTTAAATTCAACTATAAAGGTTTCGTTAATTAGTATAACCCCTGCTTTATCGGTCGGGCTTAAGGATTGGCAATTCAAGACAACAGAACTACAAGTTTCAGGCAACGGAAATACTCCATCGTACGCTTCCCAATCAATTATTATTAATCATGAGTTTGTTGTAGGCCCATTATTTTTAACAGGCCAATACGGTAGCCTATTAAATGGAACGCCTCCAGACTATTTCAAGTCTGATAACGATATAAAATATAGTAGTCAAATTGAATACCAAAAAAACGCGTATATAGTAAATGACGCTAACGTACTTCCAATAGAAGGCGTAGGACAATTTGGGTGGTTTAATACTAAATTTGACGGAACAATTCCACCGTACGCGCTTACTGCATTATCTTTTAAAAGGATAGATTTAAGCATTGCAAATCAACTAGAATACGTTCCTATTGAGGTTAAATTTAGAATAAATTCAAGTACGAATAATTTTAGCGCAGTCAATACGGCCTTAGTTTTAGGATTTAATTACTTGCCTTCAGATGAAACGTTCTATCAAAATACAGATAGAACTATTGAAACTAACTTTTCTTTTGACAGCAAAAAGTTAATAGCCAATAACGTTGTTGTTAATGGGGAAAAGTTCGGAACATCATTGCAGATAATAAAAAATATTAAGGCCCAAGTTATAAGTACTTCAATTTTAGAAATTACAGCTAATATTGAAATAGGGTCAGGCCAATTGCCAATATTATTACAAGGCGATATCGCTCAATATGCTTTATGGTGCATTATTGAAGATACAAGTACTATTCCTGAATTATCGGATAAGACAAATGTGCTAGTCGATGTAAATTATATCTACGTTCAAAAGACAAAGATTGATTTATTTGATGCAAATAATGTTTTTATTGAACACCCATACGAAAATACAATAAACGGAAAGCCTACATTGCAAATGTTTCCCGTTGATGACGTGGTTGCGAATACGCTATTTACATTAGATTATACAGGCTTAGAAGATGACAATATTATTATTAAATCGGTAACGCCTCAGATAGTACTAAAGCACTCGACAGAAGCAGACATAGTACTTGATAGCTACTTTATTTCAACTGAGAACTATAATACAGTAGGATCTTTGCCAGCAGTACAGGACATAGATTTTATTGGAGACAGGCCGTATAAAATAGAAGACGGCATAAGAAAAACAATTACTTTCCAACGAGAATATACTTCTGACATAGGCAATGTGCGTGCATGGGTGTTGTCATTCCCGTTCATGAATAGATGGGAATACTGGCTAAAAATAGCAGGGCTAAATGAAATACCTGAATCTATTTTTGATTCAACATTGCCATTTAAAGGGTCTAATCACTTTTGGAATAGACTTATAAATTCAATCGGATGGACTTGTGTATATAGGGTTTCTTTTGATTTAGAGCAAAACGGTGAAAACTTCGAACAGTCGTTTGATTATCCGTTAACATCTACAGATTTTAATTCTAATCCGGATTGGTCAAATTGTGAGATTAAAAGTTTCGACATAGCAACTAACACCGAAATTGTTTCGGGGCCTAAAAAATACGTTTACTCAAATCAATCTCAAAAGGATACATTAATTGAGGCGAAATTTACAAAGTATACGGGCGTTGTACCTGATATTTTAAACGTTGCTATGGTTCTTTGGTGTGAATCTTTTGAAGGCGGTGGAATAACAGAAATAAAACGCATATCTAGCGTGTATGATGTGAATTCATTGTCTTGTTGGAAAGGTGTTGGGTTGCTAAAAAAGGTAGAAATAACTAAAAATATTAATACCTTTACAGGGAAAGCGATACTAGATTATACCAAAATACCGCAAGGTCAAAAAGTAACGGTATATGCTAGAATTTATGAGGTTGAAAATACAGACATTCCCGACGGAGGACGAATTACAAGCGATAATATATTAAGACAAACAAGTGATGACTATATAAGAGTTGTAAACTAATGGCTATACCTACTAAGAAAATACCTGAATTGGATCCTTACGGGTCGGTAAATAATCCTGCTCGACTAAAGGATTTGTACGAAGTTTCCAAAAACATTGGAACTTACGGAACCCCTGACTACCCTGTCAATTCATCTCGGAAAATAACACACGAAGAATTAGTAGACGGCATAGGGGGAATACCATATTCAGGGCAAAATTATGAGGTTGTAAAAGCTACAGGAAACGCGGCGCAAAACGGGGTTAATCTTTTGGCTGCTATCGCTGCATGCAATGCTAAAACTCCAAATGGTTTATCCCTAACATCGGCGAATAGAGCAACTGTGTATTTATTGTCAGGTGGATACGACATACCAACTGCTATGTTAGCGAATGGGTTAGTAAATATAGAAGGTGTTGGAAGAAAAGAAGATATAAAAATATTTTCAACATCGCTACTTACATCTATAATTGTAGTTAGTTCAGCAAACGTTGTTTATAAAATTTCAAACTTGACAATATCAAATGCTTCAGGCCTTTCAATTGCTCACGGAACTGGTATTGTGGATGTTGGTGTATGGGATAATGTAATAATAAGTGCAGCAACAGACGCGCCAGAGTGGGACGGGCAATATTATAATGTTAAATGTTCGGTTGGGGCGGTGTTGCAAGGTTCTATTTTATCTAACGCGATAGTTGAAAATTGCTCATTTTTAAATAACTCTTGTGGTTATTCCGCATCATCGGCAGTTACTATTTCAGGAACAGTAAAAAAATGCACTAGTACCGGAACTTCATTTGGGCGGGCCAGCGGAGGTGGAGTAATAATATCTGGATTAATTGAAGATTGCGAATCACCTTTTTCTTCTTTTGGGAACAGCAACGCTTCTGGGTTTGAAGTACTTATTTCTGGAATAATACGTGGGTGTAAATCTACGGGTGATAATAATTATGGATCAAGCTCAAGTGGCGGTTGCAATGTTGTTATTTCTGGGATAATACAGGATTGTGAATCAGGAATATATTCATTTGGTGGCAACAGTGCATCTCCAACACTTGTAACTGTTTCAGGGAAAATAAAAAACTGCAAAGGAGGCAATTTCTCTTTTGGGAAAACATCCGCCATTGGAGTTATTGAAGGGTGTGAAGGAAGCGGAACAAGTGGCGTTCATTTGGGCACAATTTACAATTGCAGGTTTAAGAATATATCAACATCTTTAAAAGATGTAATTACAATCGGTGACGGAGCATCTGTAAAATATACAGAATCAATACAACTTGAAATCACTAAAGATTCTATAAAAATATCTTCGGGGGCAAATGTTAAAATTTCACATTGCGAATCAAACAAAGATTTCAACATCGTTTCCGGTGCCGCCTACACAAATTTAATTTCAAACGCATATAACGTAATAGATTCAGACTTGATATGAAGAGCGTAGACAATAAGTTAGATTTTACAGGGGATATTATAGTAGGATTAAATCCTATTGTAGTTTTAGCCAACACGACAGCCGTTAACGGGGCCTTATATAACGCTTCTGCATCGGCTACTTTCACAGATCCTACAGGAGTCGAAGGGTTAGGATACGAAGTCAAGGTTTTGGCAGGAACATCAACTATAGGTGGCGTAGCCTATGCAATTGCAGGATCGGTAATTAATAGAGTATTTCAAGGTGGCGTGTGGGCTAGTTATTTAATTGGCTCTGGTGTCGGCTCCGCAGGCTTAACGTCCTTCAATGGTCGTACAGTAGCAGCAGCAATGCCAACCGCAGGAGATTATAATGCTTTCTATCAATTAACAAATAAAGAAGTTGGTGTAATATATTCAGAGGCTTTTGCTGTTGGTACTGTTGCAACCAATTATACAAACGCAGGGACAACAACGTGGACTTTAGGTGCAGGAATAATTACGGTAAATAACGGTTCGGCAGGTAGTGGAAACGTATTGACTCTTAACGCTTATAAAGTAGCGTCCGATAAATTCCAATTTACTGTTACAACTAAAGTTGGGGACATTAACACACACGGGTTAATGTATGGCATACCCTACTTTTTAGGTAACTTCCAATTTGGACTAGATACAACAGTTTCGAGCGCATCAGTTTTTAAGGTAATTCATAGCGGTGCAGATATTTCCGACAGGATAGTGGGGCCTACGTTGTCTATCGCTGTCAATGTAGGTGATTTGATTGATATTAAATGTACTTTTAACGTAGATCAAGTATTTATTACCGCTACAAATGTTACGGTTTCAACACGTCCCACAATATCATTTAAGGTTAAACTTAAATTAGGGTTAGCTAATTCATTAATAGGGATAGGTAAGTTGGCTATCTTCTCAATGGGTGGTGCAAATCACGGGTTTACTAAATTCTTATTCAGAGATTTAAATAAATACAATCCAGAATATGTAATAATTGGCGACTCAATTACGGCAGGGGCTACAACCTACAACGAGGAATATACCTATAAATCAAACCTGTATAATGCAGGTGTTGACTTGGTTAAATTGGCGTGTGGACAGGCCAATATTGACGACTTTGATATACCTGAATTTATTAATTATTTGGTTTTGATTAATCCAAAAAAGATTATACTTCCTTTAGGGTCAAATCAAGTTTCTGCATCTGGAGGCACGGTAGCGTTTACGAAGTACCAAGCATTTATAACAAGATTGAATAACGCAGGGTTTACAGATATAACATTCTGTACTGTGTTAGACAGGAATACATATACTACAGAGATTAATATATTCAATGCCGCTATATATGCAAATTTGCCGGCCAATAAAATAGTTCATTTAAATAGCATAGTTGGTTCATTTAGTCAATTTGACGACGGAATACACCCAGGCGCAGCAATAAATGAGCTAATGAGTGACGCTATTTTACAGCACTTAAATATTAGCAAGGATTATTCTAAAAACAAAAACAACGAAATTCGCACACAAATTCCTCTTAAAATAATCAAAGGGAGTCAATCGGGAATTTCTCCAATGGGAACCGCTGATAAAAGTTTTGTCGGTTCTTCTACATTTGCACAATTTAATTACCGTGGCCCTGCAATGATATTCAACAACATTAATAATGCCGTTGAATTAATTACTTATAACAATATTGCAGGTACAACAATGAGTGGTGTTACTCGTGCTCAATATGGAACGGTCGCATTAGCTTCTACAAATGCAGGGGTATATTCCGTACTAGATTTAGAAACAAAAACGGACAACACTATCCCGTACCACATGACTTTTGCAAATCCCAACGGGTTTGTAAGTCAGATTTATAACCGTAACGGCCCTTTGCAATTAAACGACATTTACGGTTGGCACTTAACAGACAATACATCTGCTCGAATATCTGGATCAGGTAATGTGTATTTTAAAATAACAAAACCTTCTGGATCATTTCAGTCCGTACTTGAGTTTAGTACATATAACGGCAATAATAGTTTTGGCGGTAGTTTTTACCAGATTATAAACGACTCTGCCAACAACTTTACTTTAATAAATTCAGGTACAAAAGCTTGGGAAGTAAATACAGCTAATCAATTTGGCTTAGGGCGTGCACCGTTAGCAGGGTTCTTGACCGTGCAGCACGGCACAACTACGAGCGCACCTATAGTTATGACTCCAAGCCTTACGCTTGTTACTACTTCGGCATCGGGTACGGGAAGTGTCGCAACTATTGGTTTTGCCACACAGCTATCACCTCCATTTTATGTAGGGCAAATGATTACGGTGTTAGGCATTACACCAACTGGATACAATGCTACGGTAGCGGTAACGGCATGTACAACAAACTCGGTTTCTTATTTAAGATCAACAACGGGAGCGCAAACGGTTGCAGGTACAGTTGCGGCCGGAGCATTAGCAACAACGCCAATTTCTGGAGCCCTTGAGTTTGACGGTACAAGATTCTATCAAACCCCGTTTTCATTAACACGTCAAACAGTAGCATGGTTATCTGATATTGCAGCACAAAAAGTAATAAAAGGAACATTTACAGCAACAGGTACAGCAACATCTACATTTACGGTTACAATACCAACACAATTAAATAATACTTATGTTGTAACACCTGTAGCACAGAATGCAGTAAGTGCAGCAAGCTTTTACGTAACAAATCAAACAACTACAACATACGACATTGTTACATTAACAGCGTTAACGGGAGCAGTTGCTTTTGGATGGGTGTTAGTTCCTTAATTATTCAATAATTTAATTATATTTGTAAAAAAAATATCATGGAAAATACAATCGAAGTACAGGAAATAAACACAGACATATCTATTAAACTTTCAGAAGGAACATTTGCAGTACTTAACGAAGCAATTGCAAAGAATAATCACTTCCAAACAGAGGCTCAAAAGTCATTAAAAGAACTGAATGATAATTTAACAATTACACTCGATTTGTTGGGTTATTGTCCTTTAGAATATGCAGCCAAAGGTGTGAACTTTGACACAAAAGAATTAGTTCTGGTTAAAAAATCTGAATTGGTATAATGCACCACCATTTCCACAATTTTGATATTAAAGATTTAAAGAGTGGGATATTAACATCCGTGATATCGGTATGTTATCATGCGTTGCAACCGATAATTTACGTTTGGGTTATCAGTGGTGAGTCTATAACTAGTGCAAACGCAAAGGCAAACCCTATTATTGAGTCGGTTACTAATTCAGATTCCAACATAAGCAATACTATAATAGTAGCCTTAATAACGCTTATAATAGGGGTTGTTGGAAGCTTTATTTTAAGAGGGTTATTAGCCGATAAAGATTCTTTATTCCGAATCATAGTAGACATTTTAATAGAAAAGGTGAAGTTTAAAAAACTTGGCCAACGCATTAAAAATTGGTCTGAAAAAAGCAAAAAAGATAATATTGATGTAGTTGGTAATGCTGAATAAAACAAACGAAAAGACAAGTGAAAAAGAAGGGAAATACAAGTGAAGAAGAACGGTCTGAAATTCGGGATACGTTTCTATGCACGATATTAGTTTTTCTTATAGTCATACTTGCGTTTGTTTTTCATCACATTAACGAGCGATTTAATCAACAAGGGAGCGTTTTATACATAATTACAAACAGGATTGACAGCATAATAACGGAGGATAAAAATAAAGATCATGAAGGTAATTGAAATAGCAATATCACAAATAGGAGTCGAAGAAATACCAAGGGGTTCTAACTGGGGTGATGCTCAAACACATATGTCTAACTTAGGGATTAATTACCCTAAAGTATCTGGTGTATATAAAATAAAGTGCCTGCTTGATAATAAAGTATATATCGGAAGCTCTATTAATATCAATAAAAGAATTAAAAACCACATTTGGAAAATAAATAACAATACACATAGGAATGTTCATTTGACAAATGCTATAAAAAAATACGGCTGGGATTCTTTCTTTTTTATAGTAATTGAAACCTGTGAACAGTATGAATTAAAGGAGCGCGAGCAGTTTTGGATAGATAAATATGCTTCATACAAAAGAAATAAAGGGTATAACAAGCAGCAATTTGCTTACTCTAATATCGGAAACTCTCCTTCATTAAAAACTAGAAGATTAATATCTAAATCATCCAAAGGAATACCTAAAACCGCTGATCATAATTACAAAAACTCTATAGCCCACAAGGGTGATCTTAATCATAATTATGGAAAGCCGATTTCAGAAAAATTAAGATTGGCAATAGTTGAAAGTAACAAAAGGAGGGCTTTAAAATGAATCATATAAATATAGCTATTTCGCAGATTGGAGTAGAGGAGGTTCCGAAGGGTTCAAATAGTGGACCACAAGTAGATAAGTATTTGAAATCTGTTGGATTAAATCCAGGGTATTCATGGTGCATGGCCTTTGTTTATTGGTGCTGCAAAGAAGCTAATGTACATCATAATTTAATAAAAACGGGTGGTGTATTAAGGATGTGGAATGAAGTTAGTAAGGATATGAAATTTACAACCCCTAAAGCAGGTGACATATTTATTATGGACTATGGCAAAGGCTTAGGACATACGGGATTTGTTGAACGTGTTGAAGGTCTTAATATTCACACAATCGAAGGGAACACAAATGACGAAGGAAGCAGAAATGGATTTGAGAATTGCAGGCGTGTACGTTTGATCTCAAAGTGTAAAGGCTTTATTAGACCAATATAATTATGAAAAAATTAAGCTTACGTATTTTATGGAAAAGGTTATGCTTAGAATCGCCTTCTTTTTTTAAACGAGTTAAAAGAATTGCTGCATCATTTGCGGCTTTATGTACCGCTATTACCCTGGCATACGGTGAAGAGCTCCCTGCGTGGCTTGGTACTATTGTAGAATACGGGATAGTTGCAGGGGTTGTATCTATTGCTATCGCTCAATTCACCGTGGAAAATACCGAAGATTTGCACAAACCTAACGAGTGCGGTAAATGATAAGAAAATTAAGTAATCTGTACATATTAACCACCTTCTGTTAGCTTTTATGCGATTTGTACCCTATATCTTAGTAGCCCTTTTCGTTGGTGCATTTGCCTTGGTTTTTTCTCAATGGCAGCACGAGAAAGAAAGACGTGAATATT